>Ga0123356_10002239_pt1 | contig 20843 bp, 15 predicted proteins | sample TergutEmb28metaG_2_FD_92546 | JGI IMG/M metagenome (GOLD analysis project Ga0123356, IMG submission 92546) | Embiratermes neotenicus P3 segment gut microbial communities from Petit-Saut dam, French Guiana - Emb289 P3 | ecosystem: Host-associated > Arthropoda: Insects > Digestive system > Gut ... | reverse complement strand
TGGGGCGACTGGGCGTCCGGGTGGGTTGGGTGGGGGAGAGTCTGGGTGGGTGGGGGCGGGATAGACTGGGGGGGCCGTTTGGGCCACTGGATCGCCGACGTTCGAAAGCTGACCTCTTGAGTGCTGCCACGCCCTCCGCTGTCCTGATCCTCGCCGCTGGTGAGGGGACGCGGATGAGATCGTCCCTCCCCAAGCCGCTTCACGCCATCGCCGGACGTTCGCTCCTCGGCCACGCGCTGGAGGCCGCGAAGAGCCTGAAGCCGGCGGAGATTGTCGTCGTAGTTCGGCACATGAGGGACGATGTCGCAGCTCACGCCCGTGAACACGTCCCCAACGTCATCATCGCCGACCAGGACGAGATCCCGGGGACCGGTCGCGCGGTCCAGTGCGCGATCGCCGCCCTCGACGCAGCGCTTGGGATTCCTGCCGCCGCCCAAGCCCTCGGCGTGTCCACTGCCGCCGCCCAAGCCCCCGGCGTGTCCGCCGCCGCCCAAGCCCCCTCGGGCGGCCCACCCGAAACCGCAAGCTGCGCTGACGCTGCCGCGCCCAGCGAATCAGCCCCCGTCATTGTCCTCACCTCGGACTGCCCGCTTGCGGATGGCCGGGTGCTCACCGCCTTGCTCGAGACGCATGTCAATGCGGGCAATGTCGCGACCATCCTTTCGGCCCGCGTCCCCGATCCCGCTGGCTACGGCCGGATCATCCGCGACCCCGCCAACGGCCAGGTCCTTGCGATCATCGAAGACCGGGACGCGACGCCCGAGCAGGCCGCCATCACCGAGATCAACTCCGCGATCTACGCCTTCGACGGCGACGTCCTCCGCCGCGGCCTCCAGGGCCTGACCCGCGACAACGACCAGCGCGAAGTCCTCCTCACCGACGTGATCGCATGGGCCCGAGGCGAAGACCGCCCCGTCGGCGCCTACGTCGCGGACGACCCGTGGGTCGTCGAGGGCGTCAACGATCGGGTCCAGCTCGCGGGCCTCGCCAAGGAGTTCAACCGACGGGCTACGACCGCCGCCATGCTCTCGGGCGTCACGATCATTGACCCCGACACGACCTGGATCGATGTTGACGTCCGGATCGAGCGCGACTGCACCATCCTGCCCGGCACGCACCTCATGGCGGGGACCAGCATCGAGGAAGGCGCTGTCATCGGCCCCAACACGACGTTGGCGGCCACGCATGTCGGCGCCGGCGCGCTCGTCGACCGCACCCACGCGACCTCCGTGCAGATCGGTCCCGGCGCCAAGGTGGGCCCCTTCACGCACCTTCGGCCCGGCACGGTGCTCGGCACGGGAGCCAAGTCCGGCTCGTTCGTCGAGATCAAGGGGTCCAGCATCGGCGACGGCGCCAAGGTCCCGCATCTGGCCTACGTTGGCGACGCGACCGTGGGCCAGGGCAGCAACATCGGCGCGGGCACGATCGTCGCCAACTACAACGGTCTCGAAAAGCTCCGGACCACAGTGGGCGATCATGTCCGCATCGGCTCGCAAAATGTCCTGGTCGCGCCGGTGGCCGTCGGTGACGGGGCCTACACCGGCGCGGGCGCTGTCATCCGCGAGAATGTTCCCCCGGGCGCGCTCGCCGTCCCCGGCGCCAAGCAGCGCACCATCCCCGATTGGGTCGAGACCCGCCGCCCCGGCACTCCCTCCGCCGCCGCCGCCCGCCAAGCCGCGCAGCAGAACCCCGCGCACGATGCCGAGTCCCCAACCGCGCCCGCGACCTCGCCCCATGCGTTGCCCAACTTTTGCCCCGCGCCAGCGCACGTCGCCTCGCCTCAGGCGCCCGCGGCCCCAGTCGCGCACGATGCCGAGTCCCCGGCAACGCAGGCGGCCCCACCTGACGTACCGTCCGCCATCGTCCATCATCAACAACGTGCTGGTCACTAGGGAAAGGACCGACTGCTGTGGCTGCTGGAATCACCTCGCATGATTGCGATAAGCGACTGGTGCTTGTGTCGGGAAGGGGGCACCCGGAGCTGGCGCAGGCTGTCGCGGACGAGCTGGGCTGCGATCTTGTGCCGACCACGGCGTTTGACTTCGCCAACGGGGAGATCTACGTGCGCTACGGGGAGTCGGTGCGCGGGACATTCGCGTTCTGTCTGCAATCGCACACCGAGCCGATCAACCAGTGGATCATGGAGCAGCTCATCATGGTCGACGCGCTGAAGCGGGCCTCGGCGCGCACGGTGTCGGTGGTCGTGCCGTTCTATGGCTACGCGCGGCAGGACAAGAAGCACCTGGGGCGCGAGCCGATTTCTGCGCGACTGCTCGCCGATTTGTTCAGTACGGCGGGGGCGGACCGGATTATGTCGGTCGATCTGCACACGGCGCAGATTCAGGGGTTCTTTGACGGGCCGGTTGACCACCTGTGGGCATTGCCGCTGCTGGCGAACTATGTGCGTGCGCGGGTGGATCGGTCGCGGCTCACGGTCGTCTCGCCGGATGCTGGGCGGGTTCGGGTGGCGGACCAGTGGTCGGACCGGTTGGGGGCGCCGCTGGCGATCATTCACAAGCGGCGCGATCCCCGGGCGGCGAACCAGGTCAAGGTGCACGAGGTCGTCGGCGAGGTGCAGGGGCGGACCTGCGTGATTGTCGACGACATGATCGACACGGCCGGCACGATTGTCCAGGCGGCGGAGGCGCTCTTCGAGAATGGGGCGGCGGAGGTGATCGTGGCGGCGACGCACGGGATCCTGTCGCCGCCGGCGGTGGAGCGGCTGAAAAACTCGGCCATCAGCGAGATTGTCGTGACAGACACACTGCCGTTGAGCGAGGAGAAGAGGTTTGAGAAGCTCACGGTGCTGTCGATCGCGCCGCTTCTCGCGCGGGCAATTCGCGAGGTGTTCGATGACGGGTCGGTGACGTCGCTGTTTGACGGCTCGGCCTAGGGGGGGCGTGGGGGGCGCGCTGTTCGCTGGCCTGGCATTGGGCGGGTTGGTGACACCGTTTGAGAGCGTGAGCCCCTAAGCTGGGGTTTGGGCGAGTCTGCCCTCCCTGATTCCTAGTGAGCACCCAGGAGGCCGCGGTGTCACAGCTGAACACTCCCGTCCCACCCTTCGCGGTCAAGGCCGTGCGCAAGGGCGTCATTGAAGAGGTCACCCGGGAGTCCCTGCTGGGGCACTGGTCTGTCCTGTTCTTCTATCCCGCCGACTTCTCCTTCATCTGCCCGACCGAGTTGTTTGACCTCCACGAGCAGGGGGAGGAGCTAGGGCGGCTCGGCGTCGACATCTACGCGATCTCGACCGATTCGGTGTACTGCCACCAGGCGTGGTGTGAGGCAACCCCGCTCATTGACCAGCTCGAGTTCCCGTTGATCGCCGACCAGGCGCGGGTTCTCTCGCGGGCCATGGACGTCCTCGACGAGGACTCGGGAATGGCGCAGCGGGCCACCTTCGTCATCAACCCCGAGGGTCTGATCAAGTCGATCGAGATCTCAGACGGTCCCGTTGCCCGCCGTGCCGACGAGCTGGTGCGCCGCATTAGAGCCGCCCAGTTCGTAGCCGGCGGTATCGGCCGCCTAGTCAAAGCCACCTGGGCGGGCGAGGTGGGGTAGGATTCTCGGGTTGCCCCGGCGAGGGGGGGCACGTGAGTGTGCCTTCCGTGATCGACGCGGTGGCTCTCCTTGCGTGGAGCGAGGCGGGTGCTGCGATGATCGCCGCGCCACAAGGCCGCCGCAGGCTGCGACCGCAGCCGAGATGACACGATGACGCCAAGGAGCCCTCATGTCTGACAATGTCCGCCTCGCCGCGAAGCCGCGCACGGAATTCGGGAAGGGCGCCGCCCGGCGCACCCGCCGGGAAAAGCTCATCCCCGCGACCATCCACGGTCACCCGGAGCCTCCCATCCACATCTCGCTGCCGGAGCACGCGACTCGCATGGCCCTGCGCCAGGCCAACGTCCTCCTAGAGATCGAGATCGAGGGGGTCAAGAATCAGACCCTGGCGCTGGCGCGAGAGATCCAGCGCAATCCAGTGCGCGACACGATCATCCATGTCGACCTGCGGTCGGTGAAGAAGGGTCAGCGCATCGAGGTCGAGGTTCCTGTCCGCGTCGAGGGCGAGCCGGCCTCCGGCATCGCGATCCTCGACACCCAGATGGTGCGGATCATGGCCGAGGCGACCTCGCTGCCCGAGTCGATCATTGTCGACGTCGCAGGCCGCACCGAAGGCAACAACGTCTTCGCCCGCGACCTGGTGCTTTCCGAGGGCGCCGAGCTGGTGGGCGACCCCGACGCCATCATCGTGACGATCTCGCTGGTCCGGGCCGACATCGATGAGGTCGAAGAGGGCGCCGGAGACGACGACACCGAGGCTGAGGCTGAGGCCGAGGCTGAGGCCTAACCCCCACCCTCGCGCACACCGAGCCCATGGCATCGGACATCCGACTCCTGGTCGGCCTGGGGAATCCGGGGCCGAAGTATGCCGCGAACCGGCACAACATCGGTGCCATGGTGCTCGACGAACTCGCATCCCGCGCCGGGACCAGCTTCACGGTCGGTCCCGGCGGGCGCATCCTCCTCGCCGCCGCGCGCCTGGGGTTCCTGCCCGGCGGCGCGCCCGGACCCCGGGTCATCCTCGCCAAGCCCCAGTCCTACATGAATGTGTCGGGAGGGCCGGTCCGCGCCGCCGCCGACTACTACGGGGTCGAGGCCGACAACGTCATCGTGGTACATGACGATCTCGACCTTCCGCTGGGGGTCGTGCGACTGAAGAAGGGTGGGGGAGAGGGCGGGCACAATGGGCTCCGCGACATCTCCAAGGCGCTGGAAACCAAGGACTACCTGCGGGTTCGCTGCGGGATTGGGCGGCCTCCCGGGCGGATGCCGGCTGCGGACTACGTGCTGCGGGACTTCTCGACCTTCCAGGGGCCGACCGTCGACCAGCAGATCGACCGCGCGGCCGACGCGGTGCACGCCATCGTTCTCGAAGGTCTCGAGCCCGCCCAGCTGGTCTTTCACACCCCCCCAACCGAGCCGTGACACTCACCGCCCTGCTAACGTGGCTGGCCGAGGAGCCCGGCTTCGCCCGGCTGCGCGACCTAGCGGCGGAACCCGAGCTCGCCCCCGCCACCATCGGCGTTCCCGCTGGCCTGCGCCCCGCCGCAGCCGCCGCCCTCGCGCAGCACCGCACCACCGTCATCGTCACCGCTACCGGCCGCGACGCACAATCGATGGCCGATGGCGCGGCTGCTTTCCTCCCGCGCGACCAGATCGCCGTCTTCCCCTCCTGGGAAACCCTTCCCCACGAGCGCCTTTCCCCCCGCGCCGACACCCTAGCCCGGCGCATCGCCGTCCTTCGCCGCCTCGCCCACCCCGACCCCGACGGCCCGCACGGCCCGATCCGCCTGCTCCTCCTGCCCGTGCGCGCCCTCATTCAACCGGTCGTCGCTGACCTTGGCGCCCTCCCCCCCGTTACCGCTGTCCTCCACGAGAGAGTCGACCTCGCCACCCTCGCCTCAGGCCTCGCCGCCTACGACTACACCCGCACTGACATGGTCGAACGCCGCGGAGAGTTCGCCGTCCGCGGCGGCATCCTCGACGTCTTCCCGCCCACCGAAGACCGCCCCGTCCGCATCGACCTGTGGGGCGACGTCGTCGAAGACATCCGCTACTTCGCTGTCACCGACCAGCGCTCCTCCGACCCGGCCCCCCACGGCCTGTGGGCACCTCCCTGCCGCGAGCTCCTCCTGACCGAGCAAGTCCGCGACCGCGCCGCCGCCCTCGTCACCCAGGTGCCCGGCGCCGCCGAGATCCTCACCCACGCCGCGGCAGGCATCGCAGTCGAGGGTCTCGAAGCCCTCACCCCCCTTCTCGCGCGGACGATGGCGGACCTCGCCGATCTCTTCCCCGCTGACACCGTGGTGGTCCTCGACAACCCCGAGCGGTTGCGTAGACGCGCGGAAGACCTTCACGCCACGGCCGCCGAGTTCCTCACCGCCGCCTGGTCCGGTGCGGCCGCTGGGGCAAAAGCCCCTGTTGACCTCGGCGATTCTGGGTATCGAGCCCTGCCCGAGGTCTTGGACAAGATCACCGCGCTAGGCCTTGGCCCCTGGGGCTTTTCCCCCTTTGGGGGCGACCTGCTGATCGACGCCCGCGATGGCGAGACCGCAGGTGAGGGGCTCGAAGCTTCGGTGCGACGGTTGGGTCAGCGGGCTCGCGAGGGGTGGCGCACCGTTCTCCTCGCCGAGGGCCGCGGCCCCGCGCGTCGCCTCGCCGAACAGCTAGCGCAAGCCGACATTCCCGCCCGGGTGGTCGAGGAACTCCCCAAGAAAGCACCCCACGGCGTGGTGCTCGTCGCTGTCGCTCAGGGGAGCGGCGCCATCGTCCCTGGGTTGAAGATTGCGATCGCGAGCCAGGCGGAACTGACGGGGCGGGCGGGAAGTGGCACGCGCGAGATGCGGGCGATGCCGAGCCGCCGTCGCCGCCACGAGGTCGATCCGCTCACTCTCAAGGTCGGTGACCTGGTGGTTCACGACCAGCATGGGATCGGAAGGTTTGTTGAGCTGATCGAACGCACCATCGGCAGTGGGGCGTCGACGGCGCGTCGCGAGTATGTGGTTGTCGAGTACGCGCCGTCGCGGCGGGGCTTTCCGGGGGATCGGCTGTTTGTGCCCACGGACTCGCTGGACCTCCTGACCAGGTATGTTGGCGGCGAGTCGCCTCCACTGTCGAAGATGGGCGGCGCGGATTGGTCCAAGGCGAAGGGCCGCGCGCGCAAGGCTGTCAAGGAGATCGCGGCCGAGCTCATCCGGCTGTATTCGGCGCGTCAGGCCAGCCCAGGGCATGCTTTTGGGCCGGACTCGCCCTGGCAGCGTGAGTTGGAGGACGCTTTCGAGTACGCCGAGACGCCTGACCAGCTCCAGACCATCGACGAGGTCAAGGCCGACATGGAAAAGCCTGTCCCAATGGACCGGCTGATCTGCGGAGACGTGGGATATGGGAAGACCGAGATCGCGGTGCGGGCCGCGTTCAAGGCGGTGCAGGAGGGCAAGCAGGTGGCCGTCCTGGTCCCGACAACCCTGCTGGTCCAGCAGCATATGGAGACGTTCTCGGAGAGGTACGCGCCGTTCCCAGTGGTGGTGAAACCGCTGTCGCGATTCCAGGGTGCGGCGGAGCAGCACGAGACCAAGAAGGACCTCGCGGCGGGGAAGGTTGACGTTGTCATCGGGACGCACGCCCTGATCACCGGGCAGATTGTGTTCAAGGACCTCGGGCTGGTCATCATCGACGAGGAGCAGCGCTTTGGCGTCGAGCACAAGGAGACGCTGAAGGCCCTGCGAACCGACGTCGACGTCCTCTCGATGAGCGCGACACCGATTCCCCGCACCCTGGAGATGGCGGTGTCAGGAATCCGCGAAATGTCGACCCTCGCGACCCCACCCGAGGAGCGGCACCCTGTGTTGACCTACGTCGGCCGCTGGGATGAGCGTCAAGTGGTTGCCGCGATCCGCCGCGAGCTTTTGCGCGATGGCCAGGTGTTTTACGTCCACAACCGGGTGCGGTCCATCAACACGGTCGCCGCGCGACTGGCGGACTTGCTTCCCCAGGCGCGAATCGCCATCGCCCATGGCTCTATGGCGGAGCATGCCCTAGAGAAAGTCATTATCGACTTTTGGGATAAGAAGTACGACGTCTTGGTGTGCACGACCATCATCGAGACGGGCCTCGACGTCGCCAACGCCAACACCCTGATCGTCGATCGGGCCGAGCGCATGGGCCTGGCGCAGCTCCACCAGCTGCGGGGACGCGTGGGCCGCGCTCGCGAACGCGCCTACGCCTACTTCTTCTACCCCGGCGATCCACCGCTGACCGAAACGGCCCACGAGCGCCTGTCCACCATCGCCTCCCAGTCGGAGCTTGGGGCTGGCATGGCGGTCGCTATGAAAGATCTAGAGATTCGCGGGGCCGGCAACCTACTCGGCGACGAGCAATCGGGCCACATCGAGGGCGTGGGCTTCGACCTCTACCTCCGCATGGTCTCCGAGGCCGTGGCTGAGGCCCGCGGCGACGCTCCCCGCCCCGAAGCCGAGGTCAAGGTCGAGCTGCCGGTCGACGCCCACATCCCTCGCGCCTACATCGAGGGCGACCGCCTGCGCCTCGAGGCCTACGCCAAGCTCGCCTCCGCCATGAACGATGACGAGCTCACCCTCGCGCGTGAAGAACTCACCGACCGCTTCGGCGCGATCCCAGAGCCCGTCGAGAACCTCTTCGAGGTCGCTCGCCTACGCAACGTGGCCCGCGCCGCCGGGATCACAGAAATCACTGGCCAGGGCCGGTTTGTCCGGTTCTTCCCGGTCGAACTCCCCGAGTCCCGCACCCTGCGCCTGGCCCGCCTCTACCGTGGCAGCGTGATCAAGCCGACTGTGCGGAGTGTTTTGGTGCCGCTGCCTGTGGGCAAGAAGCTAGGCGGGGACGCGTTGAGGGACGGGGCATTGTTGCGCTGGGCAGCGCTGTTGGTGAGCGATGTCCTGGCGAGAGACGTGTTGGCGGGAAGCCCTGCGGGTGGTGTCAGGCAACGCTGACTACGAGGGTGGTCTTCTTGCCGGCGAGGGTGACGGTGAGCTTGGTCTTTCCCTTCTTCTTCGCGGTGATCAGGCCGGTTTTGTCTACGGTGGCGACCTTGGGTTTGGAGGACTTGAAGGTGGGCATCTTTGTCAGGGTCGCACTGGCGGGGGTGGGGGCTACTGATAGGCGCTTGGTCTTGCCCTTCTTGAGCTTGACGGTTGCGGTCTTGGCGGCCTTGAGCGTCTTGAGCTTGACTGTGTTGTTGACCACGGTCACTTTGAGGCGGGCGGTCTTTCCACCTTCTGCTGTGGCGGTGATGACGGTGCGGCCCGGTTTGAGGGCTTGGATCTTGCCGGAGGCGTTGACTTTGGCGACCTTCGGTTTACTTGATGACCAGGTCAGCTTCGCTTTGACTCCCAGCGGGTAGACCAACGAGACAGCTTTCAACGATGTCTTGGTCTTCATCGTCACCTGCTTCATCGCCAACCCCACGGCCGAAGCTTTTCCAGCGTTTGGAGACTGCGACCCGCTCGGGAGCGACGCCGTGGCCGACGAGGACCCGGACGTAGAGGGCGAAGACGGTTGGACAGTGACGGACACCCTTGCCGACGTCACGGGTAACCCACCCTTACGGTACGAGGACCAACAACTCGAGACCACTGCCCGATACTCCGTTGAGACGGTGGGCTGGACACTCAACGTCACACCCGTAGCACCAGGAACATCCACCCAACTCCCCGTCGCCCGCGACTGCCACTGCACCGTCGGGGTCGGATCCCCCGAGACACCCACCTTGGTGGTAAACGTTTGACCACTGATCACCGTGCCCGACACAGGTTGGACCGTAATCGCAGGGGCCCGACCAAAATCGAAAGTCCCTGCATTGGCCGTTTCACCCGTCCCGGAACCGAAACCGAAGGAAACCTCCACCGGGAGCCGACCACACTCCTGCGGAGTCTTGACCGACCACTGTCCATTGCTGAAGGTTGGGTTGGTCCCAGGAGTTCCCCCGAACGTAACACTTCCAACCACCACCGGTACTCGGACAGGCCTCGCCGACAACCCGGTGGTGCCGTTGCCCAACTGGCCGGAGCTGTTCCATCCCCAAGCCCACCGAACGCCGTCCTCGTCCTGCGCGTGCGCCGTATTGCTACCAATGGCGATCGTGGTGAAAGGTGGCAGAGCCCCGGAAGCCGCTGTCACTCGAACCGGGTTCAATGCTTCCGCGGTGGTGCCGTTGCCCAACTGGCCGGAGCTGCCTGGTCCCCAGGCCCAGATGCTGCCGCCCATGTCCAACCCGTACCCTGAACTGGAGCCTGCGGCGATTGCGGTGAACACCGGCAGCAGACCGGAGGCGGCTTGCACTCGAACCGGAGTCCGGGAGGACGTGGTGGTGCCGTTGCCCAACTCGCCGTTTTGGTTGTGTCCCCAAGCCCAGATGCCGCCGTCCTTGTCCAACCCATACCCGTTTGCGTAGCTTGCGGCGATTGCGGTGAACACCGGCAGTGGCTCGGAGCCGGCTTGGACCCGAACAGGATTCGCCGACCGCAGGGTTGTGCTGTTGTTGCCCAACTGGTAAAAGTAGTTGTCTCCCCAGGCCCAGATGCCGCCGTCCTTGTCCAGCGCGTACCCCGTAGCGCTTTTTGCGGCGATTGCGGTGAACACTGGTAGCGGCTCGGTGCCGGCCTGGACCCGAACCGGAATGGGCGAACCCTGGGTGGTGCCGTTGCCCAACTGGCCGCCGTTGTTACTTCCCCAGGCCCAGATGCCGCCGTCCTTGTCTAGCGCGTACACCGAGGTGTATCCCCCGGCGATCGCGGTGAACACCGGAAGTGCTCCGGAAGCGGCCCGCACCCGAACCGGAGTCGACGAGGGCGTGACGGTGCCGTCTCCTAGCTGGCCGTTTTCGTTGTCTCCCCAGGCCCAGATGCCGCCGTCCTTGTCCAACGCGTACCCCGCGGCTTCTCCTCCGGCGATCGCGGTGAACACCGGCAGCGTCCCCGTGGCAGCCTTCACTCGCACCGGGAGGAGCGACCGCGTGGTGGTGCCGTTGCCCAACTGGCCGTAGTAGTTGCTTCCCCAAGCCCAGACCGCACCCTCGTCATCCAACGCGTACCCCGCATCGCCACCTCCGGCCAGCGCGACAAACCGCCCCGGCGTCCCCACACTGACCACCGTCCCCCCACCAGACGGACCCGACCCCGGCGACACCCCCGGAGCAGCCCCCACCGTCGGCGCACACACCACCCCCAGTCCGAGCACCAGCAGAGAAGACCACAGAACACGCGTCGACCTTGGACTCATTGCCCCAGACTACAGTCCCCCCTCGGGCCCGCCTCCCGAATCGCGATAAGGTATCCCTCGAATAGTCGAGCGCGCGCGGGTGGCGCCTGTTGCCCCAGCGCTGCGCCCCATCTCGAGGAGCTGATCGTGACTCCCGCCCGGTTCGCCGCCGCGCCCCCAACCCGCCGCGCGGTCCTCGCCTCCTTCCTGGCCCTCGCCTTCCTCGCGGGCTGCGGGACGGGCCAGCCTGGGACGGCTTTCAGCGTGGGGGAGTACCGCCTGACTAACGCTGACCTCGTCGCGGCGATCGACACCTTCAACGAGCGCGTGATCGGCGAGGGCGAGTCATTTGCCCCGGGCAACGCGGTTCCGCTCATGGTCCTGGGCAGGGTCGCGGGCATTGCCGCCACCGAGGCCGACCTGCCGGGCCTGGAGGACTCCGCCATGGCCGAGATGCTCTCGCGGGAGGAGGCTCGCCTCAACGAAATGCGCATCCAGCGGGAGGAAGAGGCGCTCGATCCCCTGGAGGCGTGGCCCGAGCCGGTGCTCGACCTCACCCGCTACTTCGCCATGAACAACCTCTTCAGCGTCGATCAAACTGCCGCCCAGGCGATCGCGTCCCGGGCGCAGGCCCTGCTCCTTGACCCCGGCTTTGTGGACGTCAACCCACGTTTTGGCGTCCTCGATCCGGAGACAGGTTTCACCCCCACCGAACTCCCGTGGATGCTCGACTCCGGCGAGATCCCCGACCTCGAGCTCCCCGAAACCCCCGGTTCCGAGCAGTGACCTCGCCTCCGCTCGCGCCGCCCCGGGGTGATCCCCCCTCCGGCAGCGGTGTCTATCGTCTCGCCGAGGTGATGCGGCTCTTGCGCGCGCCCGGTGGCTGCCCCTGGGATGCCGCCCAGACCCACGCCTCGCTCGTCCAATACCTCCTGGAGGAGGCCTACGAGACGGCGGAGGCAATCGAGGATGCCGATGATGCCGCGATGTGCGAGGAGCTCGGTGACCTGCTCCTTCAGGTGGTCTTCCACTCCGAGATCGCCCGGGTCGAGCAGCGCTTTGATCTCGACGACGTCGCCCACCAGATCGCCGACAAGCTGATCCGTCGCCATCCCCACGTTTTTGCGCACGATGGCGTCCCTCAAGCCACGCTCGACGCCGCGACTCCCGCCGGGGCTGGCGGCGATTCCCCGTCAGCGCTGACCCCTGAGGAATCCCACGTTCGCTGGGACCGGATCAAGGCGGCTGAGAAGTCGCGGACCTCCCTGTTGGAGGGCATTCCCCGAGCCCAGGGCGCTCTCGCCCGCACGCAGAAGGTGATCGGTCGCGCGCGGCGGGGGGGTCTGGATATCGAGCTGCTGGTCGCTGAAGCTTTGAGCGAAAGCGCAGCGCCGCCATCGTTCAAGAAACGGGGAGCTTCAACGGGAGGCGACCTCATGAGAACCATCCTCGAGGCTGACCGCCTCGGGGTCGACGCGGAGGGTGCCCTCCGCGCTGCCACACGGGAGCTGGAGCGGCGGATCGACGCCGCCACGAGCGCCCAAGAACACACCACGAAGGGTTCATGAATGCGAATAGGAATTCCCACTGAATCCCAAGGAGGCGAGACCAGAGTAGCCGCGACACCGAAGTCGGTCGCTCAGCTCGTCAAACTTGGCTACGCCGTATGCGTCGAAACCGGCGCCGGCGCCAAGGCTGCGTTCCCAGACGAGACCTACATCGAGGCGGGGGCGGAAATCGCCGCCACCTCCGAGGTCTGGGCCAGCGACATTGTCGCGAAGATCAACGCGCCCTCTTCCGAGGAGATCGCTGAGATGAAGGCCGGAGCCACGCTCATCTCCCTCATCGCAGCGCCCCGCTCGCCTGAGCTGCTCGCCGCGTTGGCGGAGGCGAAGGTGACGACGCTCGCGATGGACTCCGTCCCACGGATCTCTCGGGCGCAGTCGCTCGATGTCATCTCCTCGATGGCGAACATCGCGGGATACCGAGCGGTCATCGAAGCGGCCCACGTCTTCGGCTCCTTCTTCACCGGACAGGTCACGGCTGCGGGCAAGGTTCCGCCGGCCAAGGTGTTTGTCTCCGGGGCGGGGGTCGCGGGGCTCGCGGCGGTCGGGACCGCGGGGTCGCTGGGCGCCATCGTGCGCGCAACTGACATCCGGGCCGAGGTCGCCGAGCAGGTCGAATCGATGGGCGCGGAGTTTGTTGCCGTCGATTCCGGCCAATCGCAGAAGTCGACGGACGGCTACGCGAAGGAAGCGACAGCCGACTACGCTGCCGCTGCCGCAAGGATGTATGCCGAGCAGGTGCGCGATGTTGACATCGTCATCACGACCGCGCTCATCCCCGGACGGCCCGCACCGCGGCTCATCACGGCCGAGATGGTCGCGACGATGAAGCCGGGCTCCGTCATCGTCGATATGGCGGCGGCGAACGGCGGGAATGTCGAGGGGTCGCGGCCGGACGAGGCGGTTGTGACAGCCAACGGTGTGACGATCATCGGCTACACCGACCTGGCGAGCCGCCTGCCAACCCAGGCATCGCAGCTGTTCGCGACCAACATCGTCAACCTCATGAAGCTCGTGACGCCTGGCAAGGACGGGTCGCTGGTCCTGGACTTCGAAGACGCCGTGGTGCGGGGGATGACGGTGACCCACGATGGCGGGGTCACTTGGCCACCACCCCCGGTTGCGGTGTCAGCGGCGCCCGCTGCTGCGCCGGCCCCCGAGGTCGTCAAGCCGGAGAAAAAGCCGCGCGACCCCGCGGTCACCTACGCGGTGATGGGCGTGAGTGCGCTGGCCCTGCTGATGCTGTTCTGGGTCTCCCCGGTCGGGCTGCTGGGGCACTTCATGGTCTTCATGCTCTCGGTGGTCATCGGGTACTACGTGATTGGCAACGTGAGCCACTCACTGCACACGCCGCTCATGAGCGTGACGAACGCGATCTCCGGGATCATCATCGTCGGGTCCTTGCTGGGCCTGGCAGTTCCTAGGCCTACGGTGACGATGGCGGTCCTTGCCATCGGCGGAATCCTTCTGGCCTCCATCAACGTCTTCGGCGGCTTCCTGGTGACTCACCGGATGCTCGCCATGTTCAAGAGGAGCTGACCCATGCCCATTACCTTGCAACTAGGCTCCTACATCATCGCGGGACTGTGCTTCATTTTGGCGCTCGCGGGACTCTCGAAGCATGAGACCTCCAAGCGGGGGAACTTTTTCGGCATCATCGGCATGGGGCTGGCGCTGGCCTTCACCGTGATCGGAGTGATTGCTGGGCTCACCTGGGAGGGCCTGGAGGGGCCCAAGTCTCCCAGCTGGGCTGCTGTCGCGATCCTCATCCCAATGTCGGCCGGTGCCATCATTGGGATCTTCATGGCGCGGCGGGTCGAAATGACCGGAATGCCGCAGCTCATCGCCCTGCTCCACTCCTTTGTCGGGTTGACGGCCGTTCTCGTGGGATGGACGTCCTATGTTGAGGTGCGCGGCGCTTCCACTCACGACGGAGTTCACTCCGCCGAGCTGTTCATCGGCGTGTTCATCGGCGCCGTGACCTTCACCGGGTCGATCATCGCCTACCTCAAACTCTCCGCCAAGATGAAGTCCGCTCCGCTGACGCTGCCGCACCACAATGTGCTGAACCTCGGCGCGATTGTCGGCTTCTTCGGCCTGACGGTGTGGTTTGTCATCACCCCCTCGGTGTGGCTGCTCCTGGCGATGACGGTGCTGGCCCTGGCCCTGGGACTCCACTTGGTCGCGTCGATCGGCGGCGGCGACATGCCCGTCGTGGTCTCCATGCTCAACTCCTACTCCGGCTGGGCGGCGGCCGCCGCTGGGTTCACCCTCGACAACGACCTGCTCATCATCACCGGCGCCTTGGTTGGCTCCTCCGGTGCCTACCTCTCCTACATCATGTGCAAGGCGATGAACCGGTCCTTCATCTCGGTGATCGCCGGCGGATTTGGGTCCGATGGCGCGGTGTCAGGTGAGGCCAAGGACTACGGCGAGCATCGCGAGACCAACGCGGTCGATGTCGCTGACCTGCTGGTCAATGCGTCTTCGGTCATCATCACCCCCGGCTACGGCATGGCGGTGGCCCAGGCTCAAAGCGCCGTCGCGGACCTCACCGCCAAGTTGCGCGCCCGAGGAGTCACCGTCCGCTTCGGGATCCATCCCGTCGCCGGCCGCCTCCCCGGCCACATGAATGTGCTGCTGGCCGAGGCAAAGGTCCCCTACGACATCGTCCTAGAAATGGACGAGATCAACGAGGACTTCCCCGAGACCGACGCTGTCCTGGTGATCGGCGCGAACGATACGGTCAACCCCGCCGCCCTGGAGGACCCCACGAGCCTCATCGCCGGCATGCCCGTCCTCGAGGTCTGGAACGCCGCCCAGGTCATCGTCTTCAAACGCTCCATGGCCACCGGTTACGCAGGAGTCCAAAACCCCCTGTTCTTCCGCGAAAACTCCGCCATGCTCTTCGGAGACGCCAAAGACAAAGTAGAGGAGATCATCCACGCGCTGTAGCCCAACCGCCTGCTACCGGGGGCCTGCTTGGCGTTTTTGTAGGCGGGCCCACTCGTCGCGGAGGCCTACTGTCCGGTGGAACACGCCGGGCTTGCGTGGGTCGGCGGCGAAGTAGCCCAGGCGCTCGAACTGGACGACTTCGCCGGGGGGCGTCTCGGCGAGGGCTGGCTCGGCTTTGCAGCTGGTCAGGACCTCCATCGAGTTCGGGTTGAGGTCGTCGAGCGGCTCGCCCGTTGCCTCGCCCGGAACCTCGGCCGCGAAAAGGTGGTCGTAGAGCCGCGCTTCGACATCGATCGCGTCTTGCGCTGACACCCAGTGCATGGTCGACTTCACCTTGCGCCCATCCGGCGCGCTCCCTCCTCGGGTTTCCGGGTCGTAAGTCGCGTGCACCTCGGTGACCTGCCCATTCGCGTCGCGCACGCAGGAGGTCGCCGTCACGAGATACGCGCCCCGCAGCCTCACCTCGCGCCCAACGGACAGCCGGAAGAACCCCTTGGGCGGCACCTCCTCAAAATCCTCAGCCTCAATCCAAAGCTCACCTGAGAACGGGACTTGCCTCTCGCCATCGTCCGGATTCTCGGGGTTATTAACCACAGGAAAGCGCACGATGGCGGAACTTCCGTCTTCATTGACCGGCCAGTTATCGAGAACTAGGCGAATGGGACGGAGCACCACCATGCGTCGCTGAGCCGTCCGGTTGAGGTCGGTGCGGACGAAGGATTCGAGCTCCTCGATCGCGTGGCGGGAGTTGGTTTTGCTAACGCCAATCGCGGCGCAGAAGGCGCGAATGGCGCTCGGCGGGAAGCCCCTTCGGCGAAGGCCGCGCAGGGTCGGCATTCTCGGATCGTCCCAGCCGTCCACGTGGCCGCTGGCGACCAGGGCGGCGAGGCGGCGCTTCGAGGTGATGGTGTGGGTGAGTTCGAGGCGGGCGAACTCGTACTGTGTGGGCTGGTATCCGGGCAGGTCAAGGTGGTCGAGGAACCAGTCGTAGAGCGGCCGGTGATCGGTGAACTCGAGGGTGCACATCGAGTGGGTCACGCCCTCATAGGCGTCCGACTGGCCGTGCGCCCAGTCATAGGTCGGGTAAATCACCCACTGGTCGCCTGTTCGGAAATGGTGGCCGCGGCGGATCCGGTACATGATGGGGTCGCGGAGCTGCATATTGTCGGCCTGCATGTCGATCTTGGCGCGCAGGACTTTGGCACCGTCGGGGAACTCGCCGGCGCGCATCCGCCGGAAAAGGTCAAGCGATTCAGCTGCCGGGCGGTTTCGGTGGGGGCTTTCGATGCCGGGGGCGCCGAATCCGCCGCGCTGTGCGGAAATCGCTTCGGCGTCCTGTTCGTCAACGTAGGCGAGGTCTTGTGTGATGAGGCTTTCGGCCCACTGGTAGAGGGCCTCGAAGTAGTCGGAGGCGTGGAACACCTGGTTTGGGGTGAAACCGAGCCACTCGATGTCCTGAAGGATCGCCTCGGCAAACTCGGCTTCCTCCGTGTCGGGGTTCGTGTCGTCGAACCGGACGTTGCAGATGCCGCCGAAGCGTTCGGCAATCGTGAAGTCCGCGGCGATCGCCTTGGCATGCCCGATGTGAAGGTATCCGTTGGGCTCGGGAGGAAAACGGGTCTGGACTTGGGTATCTCCAAGCCGCCCCTCAGCCAGGTCCCGCTGGACCGCCTCGGCAACGAAGTCGCCAGCGCCCGAGGGTGGGCTCGCGGGCTCGGGGGTAGTGGGTCGCGAGGTAGCGGCGGGGGTGGTGGCGGGCGTGGCGTCGGGCGCAGTGTGAGGTTCTGACACGGCGGACACGTTATCACGCAGCGCCATCACTCCAGGTCAGGAGAGGTTCTCTGCGGCCCTCCCCAGCCGAGTGAGGGTGGAGGTGCGGCCGAGTACCTCCATGGACTCGAACAACGGTGGCGAGACGCGCTCGCCGGTGAGGCCTATGCGAAGGGGGGCAAAGGCGAGGCGCGGCTTGATCCCCATCTCCTCGACGAGGGTCTTGCGCAGCGCTGCCTCGATGGACGCCGCGTCAAAGGGGGTGACCGTCGACAGCGCTGTGACCGCGCTCGCGAGGATCGCGGGCGCATTCTCGCCGAGCTGGGAGCGGGCGTCATCCGCGATGGTGATGTCGTCATCGTGCGCAAAGAGAAAGGCTAGTTTGGGCAAAGCTTCACTGAGGAGCGTCAGGCGCTCTCGGATGAGGGGGGTGGCGCGGGTGAGGAGCGTCAGGGCGGAGGGGTCGGGCGGGGAGGGCCAGGTTCCCGTCTCGGTGAGGTGGGTCGCGATCCGCGCGGCGAGCTCCTCGGTGGGGAGAGCGCGGATGTAGTGGCCGTTGAGCCAGGTGAGTTTGTCGAGGTCAAAGACGGGACCGACGGTGTTGACCTTGGACCACTCGAAGGCGTCAATGAACTCAGCGAGGCTCGCGACTTCGCTGTCCTGGTGGGCGGGAGGGAAGCCCATGAGCTGGAGGAAGTTGAGCAGCGCCTCGGGGAGGAAGCCCTGCTCGCGGAACCAGGTGAGCCGGGCTGCGGGATTCTTCCTCTTGGAAATCTTGGAATGGTCAGCGTTGCGCAAAAGAGGCATATGGGCAAACTCAGGGGTGTCCCAGCCCAGCCACTGGTACAACAGGAGGTGCTTCGGGGTCGAGGAGATCCACTCCTCGCCGCGGACCACGTGGGTGACGCCCATGAGATGGTCGTCCACGACGACGGCCAGGTGGTAGGTGGGGAAGCCGTCGGCCTTGCGAATGACCTGGTCATCGGGGTGCGGAGCGCGGATCTCGCCGCGGACCGCGTCTTGGAAGGTGAGCGGCGGGTCGTCTGGGATGAGCATGCGGACCACCGGAGTCGGCGAGAACCCCGGCAGGGTTTCGCGCTCTTCGCGGGTCATGCCCAGGCACAGGCGGTCGTATCCAGTCGCGCTCGACTTCTCGCGAGACCGCTGTTCCCGCAGGTCAGCAAGGCGTTGCGGACTGCACCAGCAGTGGTAGGCGTGCCCATCGGCAAGAAGCTGGTCTACCACGGGGCCGTAGGTTTCCAGCCGCTCGGACTGCCGGTAGGGACCGACGGGACCGCCGAGATCTGGACCCTCATCCCAGGTCAGCCCCAGCCAGCGAAGGCTGTCGTAGATCTGCTGCTCAGAGCCAGGATCAAAGCGAGCCCGATCGGTGTCCTCGATCCGCAAGAGGAACTCTCCGCCCATCTTGCGCGCCCATGCGACATTGAACAGCGCCATGTATGCCGTGCCCACATGCGGATCCCCTGTGGGCGACGGCGCCACCCGCACCCGGACCCGCGCGCTTGTCTCACTCATAACCCGCCAGCCTAGCCACCCCTGAACGGGGGCCCAAAGACGCACCCCCACCCGGGCGACCACCAGTAGGCTGAGTCCGCACCAATTCCGAATGTGACAGGGGAGACCACGTGTCCACCATCGAAACTGTTTTCGCACGCGAAATCCTTGACTCCCGCGGCAACCCGACCATCGAAGTCGAGGCCAGCCTCGACGACGGCGTTGTCGCCCGCGCTGGCGTCCCCTCGGGGGCATCAACCGGCGCCTTCGAAGCGGTCGAGCGCCGCGACACCGACGAGGCTCGCTACGGCGGCAAGGGTGTGGCCGGGGCCGTCGCAGCGGTCAACACCGAGATCGCCGATGAGGTCGAGGGCCTGGAGGCCGACGACCAGAGCCTGGTTGACCAGGCCATGATCGACCTCGACGGCACGCCCAACAAGAGCCGCCTCGGGGCCAACGCAATCCTCGGCGTGTCCCTCGCCGTCGCTCAGGCTGCGGCCGAGAGCGCGAACCTCCCGCTCTTCCGCTACCTCGGCGGGCCGGGCGCCCGCGTCCTGCCCGTCCCCATGATGAACATCCTCAACGGCGGCTCCCACGCCGACTCGAACGTCGACATCCAGGAGTTCATGATCGCCCCGATCGGCGCTCCCTCCTTCCGCGAAGCCCTGCGCTGGGGTGCCGAGGTGTACCACGCGCTCAAGTCGGTCCTCAAGTCCGGCGGCCTGGCCACGGGCCTGGGCGACGAGGGCGGATTCGCCCCGAACCTCCCCTCCAACCGCGAGGCGCTCGACCAGATCCTCGTGGCCATCGAGAAGGCCGGGCTCAAGCCGGGCGGCGATGTCGCTCTCGCGCTGGACGTGGCCGCGACCGAGTTCTTCTCCGATGGGGCCTACAACTTCGAGGGCACCGCACGCGACACCGACTACATGGTCGAGTACTACACCCAACTCACCAAGGACTACCCGCTGGTCTCGATCGAAGACCCGCTTTCCGAGGATGAGTGGGACGCGTGGGCGGCGCTGACCGCCTCCGCCGGCCAGGCTGTCCAGATCGTCGGCGACGACCTCTTTGTCACCAACCCGCAGCGCCTGGCCAGGGGCATTGCGATGGGCGCCGCGAACTCCCTCCTCGTCAAGCTCAACCAGATCGGCACGGTCACCGAGACGCTCGAGGCCGTCGAAATGGCCCAGCGCGCCGGCTTCACCGCCATGGTCTCGCACCGCTCTGGCGAGACCGAAGACACGACGATCGCCGACCTCTCCGTCGCCGTCAACGCAGGCCAAATCAAGACCGGCGCCCCGGCCCGCGGCGAGCGCATCAACAAGTACAACCAGCTCCTGCGCATCGAAGACCAGCTCTCCGACGCAGGCCGCTACGCCGGAAAGGGCGCGTTCCCCCGCTTCTGATCGCCCCTTCGCAGTTCCTCGGCCGCGCCTCACGCGCATTTCGGGTGGGGCGCGGCATGATGGCCCCGTGAGCCTGACTCGGCGCCGCCGTTCGGCCGCGCCCGCAACCGGCGCAGGTGCGTCCCCGCTCTCCACGCCGCGCCCCTCCGCGCGCCCAGTGTCCTCGCGCACGCCCGGCCCCCCGGCGCGCCGCCCGGGTCACGCCTCGCGGCTCCGTGACGAGGCAGAACGCATCACCGAGGCGCGTCGCGAGCGCAAAGCCCAGGCCCGACATCGCCGCATGGTGGGCTTGCGGATTGCGATCCTCGCGATGGTCGCCCTCGGTGCCTTCGTTGTCACCTTCCCGGCGTTGCGGGCCTACGTCGACCAGCGCCGCGATCTAGTGGCCCTCCAGCAGGAGGCGGCCGAAGCTCACGCGGCCACCGACAACCTCCAAGCCGAACTCGACCGCTGGGATGACCCGGCCTTCGTCGAAGCTCAAGCCCGCGAACGGCTCGGCTTCGTCATGCCGGGCGACATCGCTTTCAAGGTCGTCGACGCCGAGAAGGTCCCCGCGCTGGCTCCCGCTCCCCGTCCCGCGCCGTCAGCCTCGATGGTGGTCGACCCGCAAGACCCGAGCGCGCCGGGCGACCCCTGGTACACCAAGCTGGAGCGCTCCATCCTCTCCCTAGGTCGCCAGCCCGCGACCCCCGATGACGCTTCCCCACCCTCGCCCGACCCGCCAATCCCGTGAGCCCAGACTCAGAACAAACGGTCGTCCCGTCATCGTCCGCCCCTGCAAAAGGGAATGCGCACGATGGCGCGTTGTCACTCGAGGGAGTCCGCGTCGCCCGCGAGCCGA
>Ga0123356_10002238_pt1 | contig 20848 bp, 19 predicted proteins | sample TergutEmb28metaG_2_FD_92546 | JGI IMG/M metagenome (GOLD analysis project Ga0123356, IMG submission 92546) | Embiratermes neotenicus P3 segment gut microbial communities from Petit-Saut dam, French Guiana - Emb289 P3 | ecosystem: Host-associated > Arthropoda: Insects > Digestive system > Gut ... | reverse complement strand
TGCCGCAGTTGAAATTCACAAAGCCGGACAATCCGGAACAAGTGGCTCAAAATATCTTTTCATAGCAATGGCAGCCGGAGCTTTAGTAAAAATTGCAGGAGAGTTGAAACTTTTTGCAACAGGTTGGGCTACTTTTTTCAAATCAGGCGCAGCAACATTGGCAAACGGACAAACCCTGCAAGGTGGTTTCTTTGCAAGCGGACCGGCTATAAGCCCCGCATATTTGGGTGTAGGATACATCATTGGACCTCGCTTGGCATCTTTAAGCTTCAGCGGCTTAGTGCTTTCCTGGGGATTGTTGGTGCCTCTTTTTCTGGCAGTTTTGGGTGGAGATTTCATTAACGGACTTAAAATAAATGCCGCAGTAGCAGCCGATTCAACATTAGCGTGGCAAAATGCAGCCGGCGTAGTTTGGAGAGAATATGTACGTATTGTTGCCATTGGCGGAATGTTAGTAGCGGCTTGTTTCACGTTGTACAGAATGCGTGGAAGTTTGGGCGCCGGTTTAACACGTGCATTCAAAGATCTGAAACACACGGCTCAAGGCACAAGCAAAAACGTTGAAAGAACCGAAAAAGATTTGAAATCAGCTTATATTTTAATCGGCATCTGTTTAGCTGCTGCATTAACATTCGTTATCACTTTCTTTATATTCAAAACATCTATGCTCGTAGCAGTTGTTACCTCAACTGTGATGATTGTTTTAGCCTTTATTTTTGCTGCCGTGTCGGGATACTTAGTAGGTATTATCGGCTCAAGCAGTAACCCCGTTAGCGGTTTAACTATCACTGCTTTAGTGGTAACAGGGCTCATTTTGGTGGCATGTGGCGTTTCCGGAAAAGAAGGCATAGCAGCTGTTTTGGGCGTTGCTGCCATTGTTTGTGTAGCTGCCGCAGTTGCAGGAGAAATGTTCCAAGACCTAAAAGCCGGGCACCTTATTGGAGGTACGCCCTGGAAAATGCAAACAGGCAACATTATAGGCGCTGTTATTTCAGGACTTGTTCTCTTTGGAGTGATCATCATTTTGCACGAAGGCGATATTAAAATGGGTGGAACAGGACTTGGCGGCGAGGAGCTTGCTGCCCCGCAGGCATCTCTTATGGCATATCTCTCAACTGCCTTAGTAGAGGGAGGAATGACATGGATATTAATTATTGCAGGTATGTTGATGGGCGCAGGTTTAATACTCATGGGAATAAAGAGTCCAATGTTGATATTTGTAGGAATGTTCTTACCTTTCGCCACAGTATGCGCAATCTTTGTAGGAGGTTTGATTAAAGGCATTTTAGATATATATACTGCTCGCAGAAAATACGACGAAAAGCAATTAACCACTACGGAAAACACGGGCGTCTTGCTCGCCTCAGGATTAATAGCCGGACAGGCGTTAATGGGATTGGTGGTTGCCATTTTTGCTATATTTAATGTATTCTTCTCGAAGATGTTGGGCATCACACAACCGCAATATTTTATCGGACTGTTTATTATTGCAATTATCGGATACTTCCTTGTTTCCATTCCGTTGAAAAAAGGCGCTGAAGTAAAGTAATTTAGAGAAGCAATGAAACAGAATTTGTTTGATTTAATTCCGGTAATCGGCAAACATATTACTACTGAAAAAGAGGGAGAGTTATCGGTGATAACTTTCCCCCGTTTCAGAAGTAAGTTCATGCAAAAATATTTTGTTCCGAGAAACAAATCGGCAATCATCCGCATTAGTTTAGATGAGCACGGAACAGCCGTTTGGAATTTAATAGACGGATACCGAAGCGTTGGGAAGATTACGGAAATGTTGGCAGAGCATTTTCAGCACGAGGAAAACTACGAATATCGCATTGCTGAATTTATGTTGCAACTGTATAGGCAGGGGTTTTTGAAAACATAATCATTTTTAAACCTTAATAAAAAAGGCTGCTCATTTCAGGCAGCCTTTTTTCATTTTAATAGCGTTTTGCTATTCCTTTTTCTTTGCATCTTTATTCGCCTTCCACTCAATTAAATAAACAATGAGCATTGCAATGCCGGCGCAAAAAGCAATGGAAGCAACAAATGTTAACGAATAAGCGTCATAACCCATATCTACATTATTGTTTTGCATCGTATTATAAAGCACCAAGCCTAAGGGCCATCCGAGGCTTCCTCCAATTAACAATGCAGCCCAACGAAGAGAGAAAAATTGATTGCCTGCAAATCCGCTGTTTTGGGCAATTCGTAGCGAAGCGATATTCGATTGCAACACTTCGGGAGAGATTTCGCTCATTTTTTCGATCATGAGCCTGCGCTCTTTTTGGCGCACAAATAATTCAATTGTTTTGTAGATAGCAAAAAAAACAATTCCGGTAATTAAAACATCATCCATGATAATAAATTTTTAAGTGAATAATTAATGTTTATTTTTGCTTGTTTGACGCAAAAGCGGAAAAAAGGTTACAAATTGTAACCAAAAAAAGATTTGTGTGTCAAATAAAATATGAAAAACGAAGAATTTGCGCTTATTGAACGTATTTTGGAAGGAGAAACCGATTTGTACGCTCATTTCGTAACAAATTACAACAAAGATATTTTTCAATTGGCATTTCAATTAACGAAAGATCGCGAGCTAGCGGAAGATTTAACGCAAGATGTTTTTGTAAAAGGGTTTGTCAAATTAAAAAGCTTTCAACAAAAATCGCAATTTCTAACATGGCTGTATCGTATTGCTTATAATCTAATTATCAATGCACTGAGAAAAAGGAAAGTAATATTTTCTTATTTTGATGATGAAATAGTTTCTCATGAAGAAGTAGCGGAAGTTGATGATTTTTTTGACAAACAGGAAACAGAACTTCGTTATCAACAATTAGATGAAGCCTTGAAAATGCTTTCAAAAGATGAATATGCGCTTATTTTATTTCACTATTATCAACAAAAAACGATAGATGAAATTGCTTTTATTACTGCACAAACAGCTGCCAATGTAAAGGTTAAACTTTTTAGAATACGAAAAAAATTATATAACATGATGAGCTATGAATGAGAATGAAAAAAATCTGTTTTACAAGGTATTAAAAGATAAAGTTACGGAAGAGCCGACGCCTAAGTTGGCTATGAATATTATGCATATTGTTCATAAAAAAGCGCATGAAAAATTGGTTATAAGCAAAATATTAGAAGTATTGGGTTGTATTTTGTTGGGAGCTTTTGCCGTAGGTTTTCTCTGTTTTTATACTGATTTCAAATTTCCTGCTTTAAAGATTAGTTTTGGAATGCCTGCAAAGATTTATATCGTTATTATTTTTATCATATTTGTTTTTTCTCTCATAGATTTATATTTTAGGAAAAAGTTGTACGAGAGAGGTTAGCTTTTTTAGCATGCAGATGATGCGGATTATCATGTTAAACGAATATGGCGTTGTTATGTCTGTTAATCAGACAAATACAACAAACCAGAAAATTTATTATAAAATACCATTTGGAAAATTATAACGAATTTCTGAACGCATTTGTGAAGCTGAAAAAAAACATATTTTCGCGTCGTAATTCAAAAGTTAAAAGATATGGAAGCTACAGTTTTTAATCCCACACAGTTACAGTTGTTGAGGATGTTTTCGTACAATCAAGACGAAAATAGTTTAAAGGAGTTGAAAGAGGTATGGTTGGCTCATGTTCGCAATAAAATGGATGAAGAAGGAAGAAAAATTTGGGAAGAAAAGAATTTGAGCAACGAAGTAATGCACGAATGGTTGAACACACATATTAGAACACCTTACAAATGAAAATTGTTCTAGATACAAATTGTTTGCTTGTCTCAGTGCAGGGGTATTCCGATTTTTTTTGGTTATGGCAGGCATTTCGCGACAAAAAGATAACCTTGTGTTATACAACTGATATATTGGATGAATATCACGAGAAATTATCTTATTATTTTTCTGTACCTTTTGCGGATACTGTAATGGAGGAAATACTTCTTTCTCCCAATACAGTACCGATTACAGTGTATTACAAATGGAATTTAATTACCGTTGATCCTGATGATAACAAGTTTGTTGATTGTGCCATTAGCGCAAATGCAGCCTGTATCATCTCCCATGATAAACATTTCAATGTATTGAAAAAGATTGCTTTCCCAAAAGTAAATGTTATTAGTATTGATACTTTCAAGAGTTTAATTACGAAAATTTGACGTTGCTATGCCACTCCGCCACCCCCACCCGCCACCCGATAAGAATCAAACAATCAATTTAATATGAGAAGAATCCTTTGCTTATTAAATCTGCTAACAATTATATTTTTGGGACAAGTATCGGCTCAAACCGAAAACATTCTACCTCTTGAACGTTTTGTCGGAAAATTACAAATTTCCATTGATCCTCGAATGGAATTATTAGCTACTATTCAATTAATTTCAAATTATCCTGTGATAGATAGAAATATGTCTTATAGTAAGGATGTTATCAAATACTTTAAGTCATTTAAGTCACATAAAGCTGTAAAAACAACCGATCTGCTTGTGAAAGAACATGGTTTTGGTTACGATGCACCAGTAACATTTATGTTATACTTATCGCAACTTCCTGAATTAAATCTAAATATACCTTATTCAAATTATTTGATAGAAAGAGCCGACAGTGAAAATAATTTGGAACAATATAGAAAAGAGATCAAAGAATTTGCTGAAAAGTCAAATTTTGGAACATTTTGGAATAAAAAAATTCCATTTTATAATCAAATATTGGATATGACAATTGCAAGTATGGACGAGAAAGATTTGGTTAAGGTCGTTGAAGATTATTTTAATGAAACTCAAGATAGTTATAATATCATTGTATCGCCAGCATTTAGAGGAGGATATGGACCAAAAATAACTGATAGTGCTGGTAAAGAAAATATTTATGCCTGTCTTTCAGCTACTGCAATAAAAAACGGAATCCCTTATCTAAGTAACAATGGACTAACCTATTATGTTTGGCATGAATTCGGACATTCTTTTGTAAATCCCTTATCTGAAAAATACACTGAAAGGGTAGCATCTTCAGAACTGTTGTTTGAACCAATTAAAGACAGGATGACAAAACAAGCGTATGATAGTTGGGAAAACTGTGTGAATGAGCATATTATTAGAGCTGTTAATATAAGATTGTTTGAGTTGAATTTAGATGAAGAAAGATCGAAAAGAACATTTTACAACGATTTATCAAGAGGGTTTATTTATCTTGATCCACTTGTTGAAAAGTTAAAAGACTTTGAAAAACAAAGAGATGAGAAAAAAATTACCTTTTCTGATTTTTATCCCGAACTGTTGAATCTATTAGATAGTTTACAGAAAATAGAGTACTGGAAAGAAGTTAAAGTAATATTTAACGGTCCAATAAATGCTGTTCATAGATTCGATAAAATAGTTTATATCTATCCAACTCAAGATAAAGATAAAAAAGCATTAAAAACAGCACAAAGGTACGCATTAGAGATTTTCAATACGTTTGCTAAGCCAAAAGGAGGTTTGTGGATTGCAGATACAATTGCCTTGAGAACAGATTTATCTGAATACAGTATCGTTGCATACGGAACAATTGAAAGTAATCTATTTTTAAAGCAACATGCCACTTCATTTCCGTTTAGAATAGAAAATCAGACCATTTATGCAGACCAAGAGTACACAGACAAGAACACTAAATTAATTACTTGTTTACCAAATCCTTTCAATCCTGAAAAAGGAATGAGCATATATTTAGCACTTTCCAATAAAAATATTAAAGATATAAATAGTGTTTTTCATGGTGGCGAAGACTATATTCTGTTTCTAAGTAAAAACTATATCATAAAAAATGGAAAGTATAGCAAAAATGGAAAGTGGGAGTTTTAAGTAAACAACGACAGGGATTGTTAATTCAAGTGATTTTTATAGTTTGCTCATTCAAAAAGAAACAAACAGAAATGACTCGGATTTTGAACTGAAATATTTATTGCTTCTTAACTTTTAGAGCTTTTGACATTTTGAATACATCTTTCAACGAAAGAAGACAAAAAGAGCAACAAAAAACAGTAAATTGCTTACTAAATTGAATTAAGGATAAACTAAATGAAGATAATCAAAATAACGAAATAAAATTTAAGATATGAAATCACAGGAAATCAAAGCATTATTTGCACAATTTGAGCAAGCCTCCGGCGAATTTGAAGGAATTGAATGTTGGAGCGCACGAGAACTTCAAACCCTATTAGGGTATTCTAAATGGGAAAATTTTTCAAAAGTAATTGACAAAGCCAAAGAATCCTGCTATAATTCAGGAGAAAAAATCAACGATCATTTTCCTGACGTCAGGAAAACGATACCCATGCCAAAAGGTGCTGAAAAAGAGATTGATGACATCCTTCTCACCTGTTACGCCTGCTATTTAATTGCACAAATGAAAAAACAACTCGAAAATTGCCTAAAAGTAAAATACTATTTTCGCGAAAATTTTCAAAAATGCCCACTTTTAAAAACAAAATCGCCATCGCCTACGATTTCGACGGCACGTTAGCCCCCGGAAACATGCAAGAACACGACTTCATCCCCAATTTGGAGATGGATATTCACGAGTTTTGGAAAGAAGCCAACGAAATGGCAAAACAACACGATATGGACGAAGTGTTAGCCTACATGTTCCTAATGCTGGAAAAAGCAAAACAGAAAAATATTTCTATTAGAAAAGAAGACTTTTTTCAGTATGGAAAACAGATTTCCTTTTATCAAGGCGTGGAGCAATATTTTGACAGAATAAATCAATATGCTACAGATAAAGGATTTGAAATAGAACACTATATCATTTCTTCCGGATTGCGCGAGTTTGTAGAAGGCACCTCCATTGCCCGCCATTTCAAGGACATTTTTGCCTCCGGTTTTATGTATGATGCTCATAATGTGGCATGCTGGCCAGCGTTAGGCGTAAATTACACCAATAAAACACAGTTTTTGTTCCGTATCAATAAAGGTATTCATAATTCTTATGATAATACGCTGATTAACAAAATTGTACCGGAGCACGAAAAACCCATTCCTTTTTCTAATATGATTTACTTAGGCGATGGAGAAACCGACATTCCGGCAATGAAAATGGTAAAAATGCAAGGCGGATACACGATTGCCGTTTATAATGAGGATTTTAAGCCGACAGCAAACCGTAAAAGAGCGCCCAAAGAGATTTGTGAAGAAATTGTGCACCAGCAACGCGCTGATTTTATGGCGCCTGCGAATTATTTGGAGAATAGTGCGTTGGATATTTTAATTAAGCGGTGTATTGATAAGATTGTGGCGGAACAGGAACTGAATCGTCTTGAACCATGATTTTTACAAGATTTACAAGATTGGCAGGATTAAAAACAATCTTGTTAATCCTGCTAATCTTAATAAAATCCTGGTTCAAAACTGCTGCAAATCTTTCATAGTAATAACCTTCGTTTTTTTATCAAAAGTTTCCCATTTTACCTTTTTTTGTCCGGAAAGGTGCATATATTTCATGTATTCTTCCAAAAGAAACACTGAAAAGCTTTTTTGTCGCACAAAATTCCAATTACGCTCATATTCCGGCTTAAAATTCTGCAAAAAATAATAATGCACATACCATAATAACGAATGCGGTGTTTTCGGCGCTACATTGTTTGCTAAGCTTGTCATTCTCAGTAGTCTATCTTCTTTATTCTCTATATTCATCGAATAATAATATTGAAGAATGGCATTTACCGTATCTTTTATACTTAAATAACTTTGCGCTAACAATGTATTGGTCTGATAGATAATAGCGGAATCCGGCTCAATATTTTTGCGAATTTTATAAATCATCTCCACCGCTTCATCAAACAGTTCCGGTTTGTTTGATAAGGAGGAAGCCAAATGCAACATCACTTCCATATCGGCGGGCGTTTGCTTGTGGGCTTTCCGAAGCAAAAAAATCGCGGCATCATAATGTTTAAACAAAGCATGGCAAATGCCGGCGTATTTTATCACTAAAAATGAGCTGTCGCGCTGGCTCATCAAATACTCCAGCACCGGCGCCGCTCTAATAAACTCTTTATTGGTAAAGAGTAACGTTGCCTTTCTGCGCAAAAGCGGTTTATGATTTTCATTATAAAGCAAACTCGAATCACAATAAAAGAGAGATTCTTCAAGATAATCCTTGGTTTTTAATGCACTAAGCGCTGAAACAAGTTTTAAAGTATTCGAGCTATTTTTAGGGTTAATATAAAATGCACTTTGATAACTTGAATACGCCAACGGGATAAGCATTAATTTGGCGTAGCAATCGCCCAAATTACTCCAGAGAAAAGCATTTAAAGTATCTGTTTCCAATAAGTTAACATATATTTCAATCGCATCGGCAAACTCTTCGTTTTGAAATAAAGATTGTGCTAAACTGATTTTTGCCGGCACAAATGTGCTATCTAAAGCGATGCTTTGCTTAAAATAAAAAGTAGCAAGAGGCGTGTCTTCTAATATTTCCGCACTCAATCCGGCATAGTAGCAATCGGTTGCGCTCAAATTATCAGATCCTTCAATCGTTTCTATTACTTTTTCGTATTGCTTGTGCAGGAATAGATTATATAGATTATTATCTGATGTTTGTGCTTTTAGAAAAATAAATATAAGGAATGAAAAAAAGAGGAAAGATCCGGTTTTGATATTCATGTTGTATATGGTAAAATGTTTTGGCAAACATATATTATTTTCGGTTTCATCTTTTTGAGTCGTTATTTTTGACAAATCAAACCAACTACATACGATCAACGGTGCGGCTTAATCACCTGATACAAAAACACCACCCCAAACACCACGCACAACCCGATATAAAAAACCGGCGTCATCCGTTCCGATTCTCCGAAGATGAGGTAGGCAAAAACGATGGAGTAAATAGGTTCGAAATTTACGGCTAATGAAACGTTGAATGCTGTTAATGAGCGTAGTAATTTAATGGTTGCCGCAAATGGATAGGCAGTGCAGACAGAGGCGAGCAATAACAACCAACCGAAATCGGGCAACGATGGAATTTGCCACATTTGTAGGGGCATGGCGCGCCATGCCCCTACAGACAACACCCCTACGGACAATACCGCCCCCCCCAACACCACCATAATCGGAATCAACGCCCCCACCATTTCATACAACGACATCGTTATCACTGCTTTGGTAGCTGATAATTGTTTATTTAACACAGTAAATAATGCCGCTAAAAAAGCTGCCAGCACGCCGAACAGCGCCCCTTGCCAGTATTTGAGCTCAAATCCCAACATCACGCAAAGAGTAATGAGCACAATAATACTGCTAATTATTTCCAGTTTCCGAATCGGCTTTTTGTTGATTAAAGGCTCTAATATTCCTGCAAATAAACTTGATGAGGCAAAGCAACTTAGCGCCACCGATACATTCGAAACTTTAATGGAATGGAAAAAAGTGAGCCAGTGCAACCCGATGATTACGCCAATGCCTAAATATTTGAACAAGGTTTGTTTGTCAATCTTTAAAGATTCTTTACGAAATAAAATAAACACGTAAAGAATGGGAATCGTTAACAATAATCTGTATAATACCAAATAATGTGCCGGCAGGGTAATTAATTTTCCCAAAATGCCCGTAAAGCCATATATGAGCACAATGAAGTGAAGGTGCAGATAGTTTTTAAGCCGGCTCATTTTTTTATTTTATCCAACCAATTTCTATCATTTGAGTTTTCGTAGCGCTCCAATTTATCAAAAAGTTCATCTAAGGTGGTCGCCACAATCAATAAATCGAAATGGAAATCACGAAGAAAACCTTCGTTTTTAAATGTTTTAAGTTGTTCGATGAGCGGAGAGTAATAGCCGAAAGCATTGAGGAGGGCAACAGGTTTGTGGTGCAGCCCAAGTTGTGCATCGGTAATCGCTTCAAAAAACTCATCCATAGTGCCGTACGAGCCGGGCAATGCTACAAGTGCATCGGCAGCACGTTCCAGCATTTGCTTTCGCTCGCTCATGGAGTTTACCAAGTGTAGCTCAGCCAACGTGGTATCAATCACAGTGGAGTCGGAGAAAAACGAGGGCGCTATGCCTACTACTTTTCCGTTTAGGGCGCGGCATGCGTCTGCGGCGGCTTTCATTAATCCTAATGCGGCGCCTCCGTAGTACAAGGTAATCTGCTGTTGCGCACACCGTTGCCCAAAAGCGGCGGCAAGTTCTTTGTATTTCGGGTGAAAACCTTCGGCAGAGCCACAATATAAAGCGATGGAGGTAATTTTCATTGTTGCATAACTTTTGTTAAACCAAACATAATGAGAGAAATAAAGATATAAAGTAAAATGATAAGAGGAAATGCCGCTAATTGAAATGCGCCCAATAAAAATGCCGATAGAAGCAAAAACAGGTAACGTACCCCATTCTTCTTGAAGCTATAGGTAGAAAATTTAAGAGAAAACATGGGTAAATCAATGATGAGTAATATGGAGAATGCGAGTGTTAAACCAAGCAACAGCCAAAAGTTATCCAATATTGGTAAATAATCTGCCGCAAATGGTAAAAAGGCGATGAAAAATGCATTTGCCGGTGTTGCCAACCCGTAAAACTCGTGCTGTTGCCGCTCATCGTTGTTAAATTTTGCCAACCTGTAAGCAGAAAAAGGAACGATAATAAAAGCAGTGTAAGGGAGTAAGGTAACCGGAAAAAATTGCAGTTCCGGCGGCAAATTCGCGAAGCAAAACTCCATCCACATAAAGAGGATAGCGGCAGGGGCAAGCCCAAACGAGATGACATCAGCCAGCGAGTCCAAGTCGGCGCCAATGGCAGATTTTGCATTTAACCATCGCGCAGCAAATCCATCTAAAAAATCGAGAACAGCAGCGCCAAGTATCAATAATGCAGCGGTTAGCAAAAAACCTTTGAGTGCAAATACCACAGAGAGTGCGCCGAGAAAAGCATTGCAACAAGTGAGAAGATTAGGAATATGTTTTTTCATTACGATATAATTAAATTTTTAATAAACCTGATGAGTTCGCGCGTGGTAATCGGCACTAAAGCCAATCCCATCACAATTAGCCACTGAAAACCGCTGATGGGCACTAAACCGAATATAGCGCCAAACGGCGGCAACGCTACCATTGAAGCAAAAACAAGAATCATAGCTACGGCGCTTAGCCCTAACGATTTGTTGTTTAGGATAGAGGTTTTTAACACTGATTTTGTGCTCCGCGCAATGAAGATATGGATGATGGAAGCCCAGCCGCAAACCAAGAATGCCATGGTTTGACCGGTTGGGTCTGATGGTAAAATCGTACCGCACTCGCCCATGGCGCCGATATAATATCCTGACAATGATGCAATTGTAGTGAAAAATACTTGTTGCGCAATTCGGGTTAACAAACCACCGCCAAAAAGGCTTTCATTCTTTTTGATGGGCTTGTCTTTCATCAAATTGGGATCGGCGGGCTCTTTAGCAAGACTAAGTCCGGGAACGCCATCGCCTATCAGGTTGATAAGTAGCAGCATTACAGGCGTCAGCGTTAACCCCCAGCCGGCCATTTGCCCGAACAGCATGATAAGAATTTCGCTAAAGTTGCAGACTACCAAGAAGAAAATGGTCATTTTAACAATTCTATATACATTTCTGCCTTCGCTTACAGCTGAAACGATGGTTGCAAAATTGTCGTCGGTCAGCACCATGTCGGCGGCGCTTTTGGCTACTTCTGTGCCGGTTATGCCCATTGCCACTCCGATGTCGGCGGCTTTCAGCGCCGGTGCGTCGTTCACGCCGTCGCCGGTCATGGCTACTACCTCGCCGTTTGCCTGCCATGCTTTCACAATGCGGATTTTGTCTTCCGGCGAAACTCTGGCGTAAACCGTATAATTTCTCACTGTGTCTAACAGCTCTACTTCGCACATTTTGGCAAGCCGCTCGCCGGTCATTACGTGTTTGCCTTCCTCCATGATGCCCAATTCTTTAGCGATGGCTTCGGCAGTTGTGGCATGGTCGCCCGTAATCATTACGGTGTGTATGCCGGCTTGATGTGCTTCGTGGATAGCGATGGCGGCTTCGGGGCGCGGCGGGTCAATTAGCCCTACAAGTCCCATCAGCTTAATATCTTGCTCTAATTCTTCCAAATGTTCGTTATCCGGCAATTTATCTATGCGTTTGCCGGCAAGGGCGATGACGCGCAGCGCTTTTTCTGCAAACTCGTCATGTACCCGTTGTGCAATTGGCATGTCGGCAGCCACAGATTCCGGGCAAAGCGGCAGCCGGTCGAATGCGCCTTTGGTTAATATGGCATAACCACCTTTAACTTCATCTTTTAAGATAACCGTCATCATTTTTCTGTCGGATGAAAACGGGATTTCTGCTACTCTAGGATAATCGTGCGCCGCAATTTCGCTGTATCCTTTTTCATCTAAAAGTCTGAGAATGCTAACCTCTGTGGCGTTGCCGATATAGGTTTTGTTTCCGTTCTCGGCGGTTTCAACCACAGCGTTTCCTGCCATGGAGAAGATTTCGAGGAAACGGCTTTGTTCCTGAGTAAACTCCGAATCTGCCATAAATGGCTCTTCGCCGCGCATCCAAAGTTGCTGTACTGCCATTCGGTTTTGGGTCAACGTTCCGGTTTTATCCGAGCAGATTACGGAGGCGTTGCCCAGCGTTTCCACCGCAGGGAGTTTCCGGATTAAGGCGTTCTTTCTTACCATTTTATGAACGCCGTTTGTTAAGGTAAGGGTAACAATCAGCGCCAGCATTTCGGGCACTGCCGCTACTGCCAATGCAATGGTAATCATGATCATATCGCCGAATTGCGCGCCACTTCGCAGTCCCATTGCCAGCAGGAACATAGCGGAGGTAATGGCAATGGCAACAATGATCTTGCCGATTTGATCAAGCCGCACTTGCAGAGGCGTTTTCGACCGTTTGTCTCCTTGCAGAAATCCGGCAATGCGCCCCATTTGCGTGTTCATGCCGGTGGCGGTAACTACTGCCGTGCCGCGCCCTGCCGTAATGACACAACCGCTGAATACCATATTATATTGGTCGCCCAGCGGCATGGCGCCGGATAATACGGCAGCAGCATCTTTCTCTGCCGGCTCGCTTTCGCCGGTCAGCGCAGATTCATCGGAGAACAATCCGGTGGATTCGAGCAGTCGCGCGTCGGCGGGAATGACGTTTCCGGTTTCCAATATTACGATGTCGCCCGGCACTAATTCGGCGGCGTCAATTTTTTGTCGAACGCCCTCGCGCAGCACGGTACAATCGGGCGCGCTCAGTTCTTCCAACGCTTCTAACGCTCTTTCGGCTTTACCCTCTTGGGTGATTGCCAAAAAAAGATTCATTACCACCACTGCAAAAATGGCTAAAGGCTCCATAAATCCCTTACTGCCCATCATGGCAAGTACGGACGAAAGCACTACGGCGAGCAACAGCACCATTACCGATACGTCTTTTAGATGATGTAATATTTTTCGGAATAGCCCGATTTTTTTCGGTTTTTTCAAAGTATTTTTGCCGTTATGCTCTTGGCGTTCAAGAACGTCCCTTTTGGATAGGCCTTCTTCGGGTTGTACTTGTAGGTTTGTTAAGATGGATGGGAGGGTTAGTTCGTACCATTTGAGGGGGGGGTGTTCTGTATTATCCATTGGGAAAGTATATCTGCTTAATTTTAAGAAAATTAAATATTGTTATAATATTCGTTGCAAATTAACGAAATAAATTTGATGTATAAAATAAAAAAAGACAGCTAATACTTTCCTGAAAAATCATTTTTTCTGATTTTTCAGGAAAGTTTAATCAAATTTCAAACAAAACAGTGCATAGAACGGAACAGAACGAATGTTGTTTTCAAAGCCGAAATTCTTTTGCGATATTTTGATGGAGTACGGGCAGTTGTACCGTTTTACAAAATTCGATAAGCTGATTGCGCGGTTGCGTCTGCCTTTTTTTACCTCAATCGGGATAATATCAATGCCGGATTGAACTACAAAGTCAACCTCGGCGCTTTCATCGCTTTTCCAGTAATAAAGCGGAATCCGCTTGCTTGCAAAATCTTGTGCCACGAAGTTTTCTGCCAATCCTCCAAGAAAGCTATTATCCACTTCTATCGAATTGATAATCATTTGGTACGGAAAAGCCGAGTGCATCGTGAGCATACCGATGTCGCTCATATACAACTTAAAATCGCTAAAATCAATCTGCCCTTTTAACGGCATAACGCCCTGTTCTATTTTACGGCATTTCAAAACAATTCCTGCCGACAGTAACCAGTCGATTGACTCTCCGAAAATAGTAGCCGTACCACCTTTCATTGCAGTTTTGTACTGAAATTTACGGTTTTCTTTCGAGAGCTGAGTAGGTATAGAATCGTAGCAGGCGCGAATTTTTACACTCGTTGCGGGCACGGCGTATTTCGACATATCGGCAATATATTCGTTCATAACCTTTGCCTGCGCATCTTTTATCGCCATAAAGCTGTTGTTTTTAACATAATTTTCAACCACAGCCGGCATACCGCCAACGATACAATATTTGTAAAATAAATCAAGCCCAAATTTGTGGAGTGGCTCCGACAAAGCCAAATTCTGCTCAAAATGTTTTCTAATTTCTTTAATAAAAATTTCATTTCCCAGTGCCCAAAGAAATTCTTCAAAATCAATAGGATACATATAAAGCTCATCCACTTTTCCTACTGGAAAAGAGTATTTTTCGCGATTGACTGCCACGCCCAGCAACGATCCCGCTGCAACGACATGGTATTCCGGTGCATTTTCGCAAAAATACTTTAACGAAGTCAAAGCGCGCTCGTTTGCTTGAATCTCATCGAAAAAGAGCAAAGTTGTCTCTTTAGAAATCTTTTGAGAAGTCAGAAACTCAATATCATGGACAATTTTTTCGGGGTGTAAATCGCCCTCAAATTTTTCGGCTATCAACAAATCTGTTTCAAAATTGATATGTACAACATTTTGATATTCAGTTCTGCCAAACTCTAAAATACTGTATGTTTTGCCAATTTGCCTTGCACCGTTCACAATTAACGGCATACGATTTTTAGTATGTTTCCATTGTAAAAGTGCATCTGTGATTTTCCGTTTCATACGCTGTAAAATTTTCCGCAAAAATATAAAACTTGCCGGAAAAATCAGAATATTTTGATTTTTTCCGATAGTTTTATATTTCCCGTTCTTTTACGTATCAAAAAAACTGTGGTTTTCTGTGCACAAAATGAATGTTTTTTTTAGCACAGAGTCCACAAAGAAAACACAGAGAAACACAGAGAGTTTCTATCAAAAAATCTATAACTTAAACTTTACTATTTTTGTATATATCATAAAATCAGTATCATAAAATTTTATATCTGATATGTAAAGCAATCTAAATCATACTATATTTGAGAAACTCATACCACTATGAATCTCTCAAAATACCCTGTCTTTAAAATCCTATTTCCGTACATTTTCGGCATTTTAACTGCATATTTCTCCGGATTTAACGCAGAAAATATTACGCCTCTATTTTTACCCGTAATAATTTTTGTAGCTTTTTCTTACTTTTTGTTCAAAAACAGAGGTTTTTTTCAGCAAAAAATGGCGGTAATTCTTGTTTTTTTTGCATTTGCCGGGGTTGGTTTTATGAATACGTCATTTATACTAAATAAAAAATTAACCGGCGAGGAAGAGCGCATCATTCAAGAACAAAAATCGTGGATCGTTACCATTGTGGAACATCCCAAAAAATCGGAAAAGAGTGTAAAAGTAATCGTAAGCTTTAAAAGTCAATATTTTACCAAAAAAGAAAAAGCGATTCTTTATTTTAAAAGAGATTCTGTAACCGCCCAATTCAAATATGGCGATGTTTTGTTAGTGAATACGCAACTTTCGCCCATTGAAAAGCCACAAAATCCAAATCAATTCGATTATCAGACTTTTATGAAAAGGAAAGGGGTCAATTTTACCGGTTTTGTAAAAGAAACGGCTTGGAGTAGCATAGGGCAGAAGATTCCTAATATGGTTAAGTATCTCTCTCACAATATTCAGCAAAAATTTTCCCAAATGTTGTTCGATGCCGGTTTGTCGGGCGAAGAATACAGTATTGCTACCGCCCTCATCCTGGGAAATAGCGACACTATGGATCCTGAATTGCGCGCCGTTTGGACTGCCGCCGGAGTAAGCCATATTTTGTGTGTTTCGGGAATGCATGTGGGTATTGTATTTATGATTATGAATTACTTGCTCTTTCCGCTCAATTTTTCTAAACGTTCTCAAACCATTAAGAGCCTCATTCTCTTATTTATGGTTTGGAGTTATGCCAACATTACCGGACTTGCCCCTTCGGTAATGCGCGCCGGCACGATGTTTACGTTTGTGCTTTTCGGAAATTTTTTACAAAGGAACACCAACGTATTTCACAGCCTTTCTGCATCCCTTTTTCTACTTTTAACACTCAATCCGTTATTGCTTTTCGAAATGGGGTTTCAATTCAGTTATTCAGCGGTGTTCGGCATTGTGCTGCTACAGAAGCCCATATACAAACTTTACAAACCCAAAACAAAAGTAGTCAAGTATTTCTGGGAGCTCACTTCTGTTTCTATTGCCGCGCAATTTGCCACTGCGCCCATTGCTATCTATTACTTTGGGCAATTTCCAAATTACTTTCTTATAGGCAATTTAGTGGTTATTTTTCTCTCTTTTTGGGTCGTGTTAACAGGCGTTGCGATTATGGTGTTCTCTTTCATCCCTTATGTATCACAACTTATTGGTTATCTGTTGATTTATGAAATAAAAATCATGAATTATACGGCAAAATTTGTTGAAGCGCTTCCTTACTCAACCACCGAACAAATCTCCATTTCATTATTACAACTCATTTTAATCTATCTCATGTTCGGTTTCTTTTTTTACGCTTATTCAAACAAAAATAAAAACAGCTTTCTCTATGGATTACTCTTATTATTAGCGATTACCGGATTATATATGTATGACAAAACAAGCTGCAAAAATCAAGAAAACATCACTATATATACGATTTCCAAATCTGTTGCCATCAATTTTAACCAACACGGAAAAAGTATTTTGTTATCCGATTCTATTCGCACGAAAGCGGACAAGCGGTATCAATTTTCTATTAAAAATCATGAAAGGAAAGCGCGGATTAATAGTAAAATACTTAATATCCAAGAGGATTATGAGGATAAAACGTTTTTTAAAAAAGGCTCTTTTATTTTCTTTAACGGAAAGACGCTCTATTTATTAACAGGCAACGACAAACTATATCCGTCTTCCGAAAAGTTGAAAATAGACTATCTGTATCTTTCTCGCAATCCCAGATTGAAGCCGGAGGTTGTTTTTAAAATTTTTGATTGTGATATGGTTATTATTGATGGGAATAATTGGTTGAATTTGGAGAAAGAGTGGATTCAATATTGTCGGGAACACGATGTTAATTATCACTCAATGAGGGAGGAAGGAGCGTTTACTTCAAAGTAACCCTCACCCCAACATACCCCATAATCCCCGTAATCGGCATATAAATAACCGAAGCGTCAAAATATTCCCCAAATGGGTTGTTGGCAGAGATAATTGGATGTTTCTGTCTGTAATTCAGCATGTTTTCGCCACCGAGGTAAATTTCCCATAAACGGAATTTCTTGGTAACTTGCGCGTTCATCATGACCCACGCGGGAGATTTGCCGTTTTTATTCACTATCGGACGGTATTCTTCGGGATTGTCGCTCATATCGGGCATCCGCATCGGCGAGTTGTATTGAAAGGTAAGGTTGAATTTCCATTTGTCGTAAGGCAATGAATAGTTTAAGTTCAGCAGCGCTTTGTGCGGGCTCATCAATGTTTTTTGCTGTAATTTTCCTGCGGTGGTCAAACGAACATCATTGAAACGATAGGCTAATGTAATTTCAAAGCGTTTAAAAGGCATCAAAATAAACTCCGCTTGCACGGAATGAGAATACGATAAGTTTCCTGTCCCGTTAAAATCGCCGTTCAGGTTATAAATCACTACTTCATGCGGGTTGCGATCCAAATCTATAATGGTTTGATTGATGAAATGCGTGTAATAATAATCCATGCTAAAGGTGGATTTTCCGCCGGGCATATTAAAATGCTGCACTACGCTAATGCCGGTGTTCCAGGCTTCTTCCGGTACTAAGCGATCTTTAAAGACAAATTCGCGGTTGCTCACTAACAGGGATAAGTTTTCAATAATGGGGCTGGAGGTGCGGTATCCTTTCCCTGCAGAAACGCGGAGGGAGGTTTCGTGCGTGGGCTGCCATTTCAAATGCAGGCGCGGCGTCCAAAATAGCTGTTTGTAGAAGAAATTGTAATCCACTCTAAATCCCGGCATGATGATAAATTTTTCTGCTATGGAATAAGCATATTCGGCGAAAGCTCCGGGAACTCCTTCAAGTCTTCTCGAAATGTAACTGTCAGTATAGAATGGGTTTAGGCTGTTTCTTAAATGCTCCTCTACGTGATCTATCTGGAAACTTGCTCCTGCACCGATTCTGTGATTTTTCAGGGCGCCAAATTTTCCACTGTAAATCACATTGAAATAACCACTTAGCTGGTTAGCATCGTACAGCCGCGCACCAAATTGCGATGCATCTTTTTGGTAATTAAACGACAAAATAGTTCCTATACTTTGAAATTCGCCGCCATTAATCATGAAGCCGTTTTTGGTAATCACATCCAATTTATGGGTTTTGATGCGCAAACCCCAAATAGTGTCGGCAACCAAATCTTTAATGTTTTTTTTAGGATTAAAATTCATCATTCCGCCAATTCTGTCTTCAAACAGATAGCCGATCATCGTTCTGCCTTCAAACTTATCGGGCACGAGGTAATCTAAGCGGTACATGCCGTTAACCTGGTAATTTTGAGGAACATCCATAAAACCATCTCGGTTGTGGTCAATTCTGGCAAATTGCGCTTCTCCGTGCAGCAAAAACAGGCTGGATACCAATCCTTTTTTATCCATATCGAAACGCGTATTCAAATTCAACTCGCCTTTTCCCATGCTGTTAGTGTATGCATTTAGAAACAGTTTTTCTTTGTTGGTTTCCGGTTTTTTAAAATCTAATTGTATTTGCCCTGTAATGCCTTCGTAGCCATTGGTTACCGAAGCAGTTCCTTTCGAAATGCTGATCATCTCCATCCATGGACCCGGCACGTAGCCCAAGCCGAACTGATTGGCTAACAGCCGAATGTAGGGTACGTTTTCTAATAGGATTTGCGTGTAAACACCCGCCAATCCCAGCATGGAAATCTGTTTGGCGCCACTCACGGCATCGGAGTATTCCACATCTACCGCAATGGTGCTTTCAAAAGTTTCCGACAGGTTGCAGCAGGCCGCCCGCCGCAAGCCCTCATTCGTAATGATTTGTGTGAAAATAGGTTTTATAGAAATAAAAGAGCCTTCCCGTGCCACCACACTTACCGTTTCTAAGGTGCGTGTGGAAGATAAGATGATATTCAGCTCCTTTTGGTCTTTTTTTACCGTAATGGTGTCGTTTTCATACGAAGCATACCTTACAATTAAAATATCGGTGCTTTTAACTCTCTCCAATGCAAATTTTCCATCCGTATCGGAAACAGTGCCTACTGAAGAGTTGAGCCACTGCAAGATAGCTCCCGGAACAGGCGTTTCTACGCCTTCTTCTGAAAATTCGGTAACGCGGCCGGTAAGTTGTTGAGAGAAAAGGGAGAAGGGGGAAAGGAGAAGGGAGAAGAGGAGGAAGGGGATGAGGATGAGGTATGAGGTATGAGGTAGGAGATGGGAGGAAGCTTGGGTTTTGATTTTTGATTTGTTCATTGGTTAGCAAAAATTTTATTATTGATACTCGTAATATGTTTTCCTTCTTATCGTAGCAGAACCATCATCAATACTTGAATATTTTTCGACCACCTCTATCGGAAAATTATCATTATAAGTGTATTCGTATTTGGTAGTATTTATATATCCACCACTCGTGTATGTTATTTTTCCTACATTATTTTTCGATAAATGTTGTGGCGTTGTCGGATCAAAAGAATAGAAAGGATTCGATTTATTATCATAATTTTCATACGTATGAGTAGCAGTGCTAGTATCATAAGCTATTTCACTCAGATTATTTCCGCTATAGCTTATCTTCATTGTAGCTACATATTTACCCTTACTCCCTGATTTCTGCATATCTTCATACGTTTTATCAATAATTTCTTTGGGAATAATCATACTAATAAAACTGCATTTTTTTAGATCCATGATAATTTCTCCATACCATGTATAAATTATTTTTGAAACTTTATTTTTATCGTACTGAAATTCATAAGAAGCGTATAAGGAATCTTCATCGTAAAATTCAATTCTATCATACTTGCCTTTATTGTAAGATATGGTAGAATAATATTCGGAGACATCTTTTATTTCTGTAACAACTTTTATAACACGCTCTTTGTTATCATATTCGAAGTTTGCAGTAGCAAATAACCCCCAGAGGGAAGAATAGGTGTCAATTTTTGTTAAGAGATTTTTATCCCAAGTCCATTCTTGTGATAATCGTTTAACATCGTTTGGCATTTCTACATAAATTCGTTTAATTTTTTTATCAGGGTTATATATCCCTTCTTTTTGGCACCCTAAAAGAATTAGGCAGAGTGCTATGAATAATAAAGATAGTTTTTTCATTTTTTTATTTTTTTATTTGCCGGCAAATGTAGTAGTTTTTTTATAACGCGTTTGCCCTGTCAAGTTTTCTCTTCATTATTTCCATAACCAAAAAAGAATATTTTTGTAAACCAAAAACATCCCCATGCAAAACCAAGAAATAACCGCCACACTCAATCAGTTAGACGAAGTAGCAAAAGCCATTTTAAACACCCACTCCAACCACCGTATTTTCAG
>Ga0123356_10002237_pt1 | contig 20850 bp, 16 predicted proteins | sample TergutEmb28metaG_2_FD_92546 | JGI IMG/M metagenome (GOLD analysis project Ga0123356, IMG submission 92546) | Embiratermes neotenicus P3 segment gut microbial communities from Petit-Saut dam, French Guiana - Emb289 P3 | ecosystem: Host-associated > Arthropoda: Insects > Digestive system > Gut ... | reverse complement strand
GCATGCCTTGACTGGAACAACAACTACGGCACCGACCCGGACAAGGTTATAATGTTCCACTGCGGACCTGTCGCGCAGTCATTGATGACAGCAAAAGGAACCGTTACAGATCATAAGATGTTTTCCAAAACAAATCCCGGTTGCGGTTGGGGCAGCAATGAAGGACGCATTGCGCCGTTTGACATGACATACTCAAATTGCAAAACAGAAAACGGAAAGCTGACCTTTTACATTGGAGAAGGCGAGTTTACTGATGATGAAATTGAACCCGGATTTTTCGGCTGCGGCGGTGTAGCAAAGATAGAAAACCTGCAGCCAAAACTGATAAAGCTCGGCAAAAACGGATACAGACACCACACAGTCATCGGAGCAGGTCATATTGAAGACATTTTACGCGAAGCATTTGAAACATATCTGAACTACGAGATTATGGACCTGTAACCCGACACAGATAAAAACATACCCCCAACCTGTGCAACAATACAACATCAAGGAGAGCAACATGCCGATAGTCAGCAACTGCGAAGAAGTCAGAAGCATCTACAAACAAGCCGCAAAGCGACGGTGGGTAATACCATGCTTCTGCAGCGAAAACCTGACAACAACAGAAGCGATATTGTCTGCAGCACAAGACTTTGCAACAGAAAACAATTGCAAAAAAATCCCTGTATCGCTGGCAATCACAGTTCAGTACAGCCACAGGGCACAAGCCGCGTACTACACACACACACGCCGGTGGGACACAGGATTAAAGCTCTTCACAGCAGACGCCGCAGTGCTGACAGCAGAAAACGGACCATTCCCGAACGTAGAAGTACTCCTGCATCTTGACCATATACAGCACGATAACGATGCGGAACTCTTAACGCAAGACCTCTCTGAGTTTTCTTCAATTATGTTTGACGCATCGACATTACCGTTTGAAAAGAACATTAAGAAAACAGCTGAGTTCGTAAAAAAACACAGCAAAACCATAGTAATAGAAGGTGCGTGCGACGAAATATATAACGCAAACGGCGGTGCGCACAATGAACTGACCACACCCGAAAACGCAAAGCGGTATTACGAAGAAACAGGCGTAGACATGCTTGTCGCGAATCTGGGAACAGAGCACCGCGCCACAGAGCAAACACTACATTATTACAATGATATAGCGAGAAAAATCAAAGACAAAATCGGTTACAAAACAGTTCTTCACGGACTTTCTTCGGTTTCGCTCGACCAGGTAAAAAACCTTTATAATGACGGTATTTGCAAAGTAAACATATGGACAATGCTCGAACGGGACGCCTCAAGTGAACTACTAAAAGAAATGAAAAAGAACGCTGACAGGATAGCCGGACAAAAAGCCGCAATATCGCATTTCACCACAGTATACCGGCAGGATATAGTTTTTAATGAAATGAAAAAAACAGTTCGGCGATTTCTGGACATGTGGTACAAGACTTAGACATGTGGTACAAAAAATAGAAATGTGCTGTAAATCATAGAAATGTGGTACAACTCATAGACATGTGGTATAATATATACCGCAAATCTTAAAGCACCTGACAAAGGAATGGACCTTCTATGTTTGGAGACTTCGTAATATTTTTCTTATCGGTGGCTATCTCACTGGTAATGATATACCTGCTTGGCAAGATACGCGACAGCGGCAAGCGGGACCGCAGGATGACAAGCCTTTATCCTGTGGCTATTGCCATGCACGGATGGCTTGTGCTCAATGCGATTACAATAGTCGTAAAGCCTGATTATTTCGAGTTTGTATATAACATAATGATGGTTTTCATATGTCTTGTGCCTTATACAAGCGCATGGTTTTTTGTCAATTTTTCCGAATCAAAACTGGTCCACTCACGATTGCTCCGGAGCATACTGATTATAATCCCGGCAGTTGACCTTTTATTACTCTTCACAAATCCGCTGCACAATCTGTACTTCACCTTATACAACTCACCGCGGCCGGTACCGGGACCCATTTTTACGATTCATCTCATTGTTGCGGGATTGACAGTATTAATTTTCACAATAATACTGTTTCGCTATATAATAAAAAATATCCGAAGCTCTCCCTCATTAGCTTTTATCGGAGTCGCTGTTACTTTACCGTTTGTACTTAATATGCTTTATTCATTTAACTTGTTGGGGGTGACCAGAGATGTTTCACCTCTGAGTTTTGTGTTTACTATTTTGTTCTTCTATTATTTTGCCAATGTTTCCGGCATAGACCCTGCAAGCAGACTCAACAGCGCATTGGCGGAAATTACGAACCATACCGAGCTTATATCCGGTAATATTGAAGAAGCCGCGGGAATAATAGCGGCAATAGCATGTAAAGCCACTAAATCGAGCAGAGTTGGAATATGGAAAGCAAACAGTGATGCAACTTCGCTGACATGTTTTTCGTATTACGATTCCGCAAAAGATGAGTGTACTGAACAAGATTATTTAGATATATCCGATTGTGACGAGTACAGGGAACTGCTAAAAACAGAACGTATTATAATCACAAATGATGCTCATAAACCAAACCCGCTGACGCCTATTTTAAGCTCATATCAACCGGGAATTCAATCCTTCCTCGATGCTCCGATACGCATCGGCAGCAGTCTTGCGGGAGTGGTCTGTATTGAACAGGACAAATGCGTGGAACACCCGTATAACCGGGAATGGACAAAGGACGAACAAAATTTCGCAACCTCACTCGCCGACTTCATGGCACTTGTAATAGAAAGCTCCGAGCGTTACGCTCTGACACGCCGCACCGAGGCTCTGATGAACAATCTGCCGGGCATGGTATATCAATGTCTCAATGATATGCCCGAACTTACATTTACATTTGTAAGCGAAGGAAGCCTGGCATTACTCGGATACACACCGGACGAACTTATTGGAAACAAATCCGTAAGATTTTTCGACCTTGTTCATCCGGATGATAGAAAGGAACTCGATGAGCTGTATACCGAAGGACTCAAAGAAAACGCGCCGATTGAAACAACCTTCCGTATGATAGCTAAAGACGGCACAGTCAAGTGGATATGGGAACGCAGCTACGTTACCGATCATGACCTTGACGGGGATGCGTATATAATTGAGGGCTTCTTTACGGATATAACAGAAAAACAAAAGCTGGAAATCGCGGAAATGGCGAGCCGCGCGAAATCCGAATTCCTTGCGAATATGAGCCATGAAATACGGACACCTGCGAGTTCCGTGATTGGTATGGTAGAGCTTGCGGAGAAAAGCTTTCCGAAAAATATAACACTTGATTATCTGTCAAATATCAAGACCGCCGGAACTCAGCTTCTTGACGTAATTAACGATATTCTCGATATTTCAAAAGTTGAATCCGGCATGGTTGAACTGAAACAGGAAAAATATAACATTCATTCAACAATACACGACATTGTTACGATGACTTTCGTACGCACCGGTGATAAGTCATTCGATTTTATTGTAGATGATGACCCTGACCTGCCGGCTGAAATGATAGGTGATGAAGTCAGGATTAAACAAATCATCCTCAACCTGCTGACAAATGCTATTAAATTTACCGAACACGGACATATTATCTTTTCAATAAGCGCCGAAAAATGTGAAAAAGAAGGCTTTTATAGGCTCAATGTCGCTGTAAAGGACACAGGCGTGGGTATCCGTGATGTAGATTTTAATTCCTTGTTTGAAAACTTTTCACAGTTTGATACGCGCAAGAATAAAGACATCGTAGGTACAGGGCTCGGTCTTGCTATAACAAAAAAACTTATCGAAATGATGGATGGCGAGATTTTTGTTGAAAGCACATACGGCGAAGGAAGCTGTTTCTCATTCTATATTATTCAAAGAGTTGAGAATGAAAAACCCATTTCAAAGCTTGTAGCGGACGAAAACCGCAGAGCAGCGGTCTGGAAGCCGAACATCTTAAAAGCAAATATGCTTGCTGAAAAAATAAGAAAATTAGGCGTAGACTGCGATGTAATATACACTCCCGAGACTATTTCGCAATACACTCATGTATTTTTTGATGCGGTTAATCTGAATGAAGTTGCTGATATAGAATGCCCCGGCACAAAACTGTTTGCGGTTGCTCATAAATATATTGATAAAGATAAAATGACTCCGAATATGGAGTTTGTTGAAGTTCCGTTCACCAGTATTCTGGCAGCAAGACTGCTTGGTTCAACACTCGATGCCAGAACCGGTGCAACCGAAAAAACTGAAGCAGCGCTGCACTTTGACGACGCAAGGATGTTGGTTGTTGATGATATTGATATTAATCTTATAATCGCTCAGGAGACGTTTTTACTGTATTGCGACACCGTAGACACCGCAAGCTCGGGTGCGGCAGCAATAGAAATGGTTAGAGAAAATGACTACGACATCATATTTATGGATCATATGATGCCTGAAATGGACGGCATTGACGTCACTAAAGCAATCCGTGCGATGCCGGAAGAAAAGTATAAAGAACTCCCGATTGTAGCGCTCACAGCCAATGTAGTCGGCGATGTACGCGATATGTTTATTGAAAACGGCATGAACGACTTTCTCGCGAAACCCCTGGATATCAACGAAGTTGAGCGAGTCCTAAAAGAGTGGCTCCCAAAGGAGAAGAAGGAGTAAGTGAGGGCAGGGAGTGTTAAATTGAATTGATTGCACGGAGGCACGGATGCTAAAGGGCGCACAGTTGGAACACGATGTTCCATCTGTGCGATATCAATTACAATTTAATACTCCCTGCCCTCACTCACAGATTAAATAAATCGGAGGGTATAAATGAAATTCTCGCAAATACCGTATGAAAGACCCGATATGGAGCAGGTCACAGAGGAGGCAGCGTCGTTCACAACGGCGGTTAAAAACGCGAAAAGTGCCTCGGAAGTGATGGCACAGTACAACAGATTCAAGGAACTGTTTAAGCGCATACACACTCTGTCCGCACTTGTATATATCCGTCATACCATAGATACAAGAGATGAGTTTTACGATAAAGAAAACGATTTCATAGACGAAAACAGCCCGCTTTTCGAAAAGCTGGGCATTGATTTTTACCGTGAAATGATAAACTCGCCATACAGGGCGGAAGTTGAAAATGAACTCGGCGGCTTCTGGTTTATCAATGCCGAACTGAAGCTGAAAGGCTTTGACGACAAAATAATTGAAGAAATGCAAAAAGAAAATGCACTGTGCAGCAAATATAACAAGCTTCTTGCTTCAGCGGAATTTGATTTCGACGGCAAAAAACTGAACCTCTCACAACTGCGCGCATATCAACTATCGCCCGACAGGGAAATACGCAAAGCGGCATACAAAAAACGCACAGAGTTTTTTATGGAAAACGAAAAAGAACTTGATGAAATATTCGGTGAAATGGTAAAGCTCCGCAACGAAATGGCGTTAAAACTCGGGTATAAAAACTACGTGGAGCTCGGCTATATAAGAATGCACCGCAACAGCTATAATGCAAGCCATGTTATGCGTTTTCGCAATCAGGTAAAGAAAATACTCGTTCCATTTCTGCAAAAACTGCACGAACGCCGAAAACAAGACCTGGGCATTGACAGCCTCAAGTTCTACGATGAGGACATTTTCTACAAAAACGGCAACCCTGCTCCAAAAGGAACACCCGAAGAAATGTTTGAAGCAGGGAAGAAGATGTATGACGAACTCTCTCCCGAAACAAAAGAGTTCTTTGACTTCATGCTCGAAAACGAACTTTTCGATGTGCTTGCGAAGGAAGGGAAATCAGGCGGTGGATATTGTCATTTTATGCCGGATTACGGCTCGCCGTTTATTTTCGCGAATTTCAACGGCACAAGCGAAGATGTTGACGTGCTCACACATGAATGCGGACACGCGCTCGCATCATATATGGCAAGGGATATTGACATACTCGAATATCAGGATTACACATTTGACGTTGCCGAGATACACTCAATGTCAATGGAATTTTTCACAGGCGATTGGATGCGCCTGTTCTTTAAGGATGAAACAGAGAGTTTTCTATACATGCAGCTTGCGTCCGCACTCGTATTTATACCGTACGGCTGTACGGTTGACGAGTTTCAGCATATAATTTACGAAAACCCGGAAATGACTCCGGGAGAGCGCAAAAAAACATGGCAAGAACTTGAAAAAGAGTATAAACCATATCTCGATTACGACGGTGACCCGTTCTTTGGAAAAGGCGGGCACTGGCAGCGTCAGGCACATATATACGAACGCCCCTTCTATTACATCGACTACTGCCTGGCGGAAACATGCGCTCTGCAATACCGCATCTGGATGGAAACAAATAAAAAAGCCGCGTGGCGCAGCTATACTGACTTACTGAAAAAAGCAGGCACCCGCAAGCTGACGGACATAATAGCCGAAGCAGGCTTAAAATCCCCCTTCGAAAGCGGCTGCATAGAAAACATCGTAACAGGCGCGCAGGAGCTGCTGGCAAAGCTACGGTAATGTATGTGCCACCGTCCCCAATGGCCACCGGTACAGTCCCTACATCCTGTTGATGTAGATAATATACAAAATAAAACCAATTAGTGTGTGCAATGTGTACAAAACTGAAAAAAATTGTAATAATTGTTCCATTTTATGTAACAATTTGTTAAAATGATACATTATTACTTATTGTCCGTTAAATTGTACATTATCGGATTGATGAGGTGTAGAATGATAAAATTGAATAAAATGCTAAGTAAAAACATTAACACAAGTTTTGATTCCGGTATAAAATCGGGTGAAATGAAAGATTTGTGCGCACAAGCAATTGCACGTTTTCATGAAGAAAGAAATATTGACATTGGAAAAATGATGTCTGCATACCGAAGAGGACAGGATTTGTGGAAAAATCTCTTTAATAAATGGAAAGAGTTGAGTGTCAAGTCGGACAGTTCTGGTAATAGTCTTGCAATTACGTTTGACTCATCGAAAAAGGATACTTATTCTAAACAATTCATGGATTTTGTAAATCAATTTAATATTCAAAGCAATATTATTCATATATATGTTGGCGAGGGATATGGAGTTTTAGACGCAGCAAAAAATATTCCACAGCAAATATCTGTGGATATGGTATGTGGTCCATTAATGATAAGAAGTGATGACTCAAACCCCGAAACATCTATGTTGGATTGTTTAAATGATTTTTTTCCGGAAATATTAAACGATAAAAACAGAGAAAACACAAGCATTGAAATTTCCATTAATATGTTTCCAAGCTATTTTAAAGGATTTTGCGGGTATTTTCACTGCTTTATATATGGCGATGCAATTCTTATGGAAGAGGCGCATGAAATTGGAAACATAGCTGAAAATAAAGCTTACATTATGCTTGATAAAGAAAGTGCGGAGCAGGCTGTACAGTATTTTTCAAGTTATAAAAAGGAATTTACTTACGCTGTTACAAATGAGAACGAAATGTGTGCATTTCTCCCAACGCTCAAGAAATCTGAATATCAGCAACGTTTCATTCTGAGCAAAGATATTGATATGATAATGGGGGAAATTTTTACGAATGAAGGTTAGCAAAAACAGTCCCGGACGTTCACTCCCAAAGAAAGTCTGGGTGATATATCCGCATGTTACAAGTATTAAGGATAATGAATCGAATGATAAACCAGAAGCTCATAAGTACGAAATAGATACCAATACCTTAAAAGTTGAAGTTGAAAAGTTCATAAATGAAGCAATAACATGTTTCCCAGAAATAGGTTCTAATGAGGGATATGAATTATATGATTCCCGCCAAAGAGACATAATAGTGACATCAATTCCCTGTATTTCAAAACGATTTGGGTTAGATGTTAATAATGGTGTTGAGATTGTTGATGTTTTTAAAGAAACGTATTTATATGTAAGCGCCAAGCGGTTGTTTGGCTTTTCTACAGACGAAGAACCTGCAGCCAGAGATTCGTTTCCGCTTATGGGTATTTATGAGAAATGTGTTCGAAATTGCAATGTGTGTACTGTACGTGAAAAACTAGACTTAAGCAGAATGCTAGAGACAATTATTTCTGTAAGTTGGACCCAAGGAATTGGAACATTTTCCGGCATTCGTAAACTGGATTATCTTGTGTTTTTGATACCTTCACCAATAATCAATGAAATACATAGTATATGCGAAAAATCAATAAAGGATTATGGAAACTCAGAGAGCTTAACTGAAATTTGTCTGCTACCGCTTTATGATATAAATAAAGACACATCACGTGACAGTGTAATTGACAGTAATCCACTTATCTGTGGGAAGGATTGTTTAAAAGGTATAAATAAAAAGCATAGTGCATAAGTTCAATTTTGACTTGTCTTTGGCTGAACTTAAAAACACCCAATCGGCTCCGCCCCTACATTCTGTTACGGTACTGATTTGGAGTTTGCCCTGTAAACTGCTTAAACAGCTTGCTGAAGTGCGCAGTGTCACTGTAGCCGACTTGCAGAGCGATTTCATAGACCTTGTCATGCGTACTGCGCAAAAGCTCCTTCGCTCTGTTTATTCTGTACGAAAGCAAGTACTGTGAAAATGTTTCCTGCATTTCCGAGCTGAAAATCTTGCTCAGATACGCGGGTGAAATGTAAATATGCTGCGCGACCTCCGACAAAGAAATATTTTTACTGTAATTGCTTCTGATATAGCTGATGGCAGAGTTAACCAGATGTTTACCGCTGTTAGGTTCGCCGCTCCACTCGTCCGCGGCATCCTCAAAACTCTTCGACTTCATTCTGAAATCGCGGATTTTTTTTGCGCATCTGTCTACAGATTCCAACAGAACATCCTCGCGAATCGGCTTAAGTAAATACTCGAACGCTCCATGCCGTATAGCATCTCTCGCGTAATCAAAATTGCTGTGAGCGCTTATAAAAATTACCTCAACCAACAGCTGCTTTTTCCTGATAATTTCTAACATTTCTATCCCCGAAAGATGGGGCATTGAAATATCGGAAAGGATAATATCAGCCTGCTTTTCATCTATCAGTTCAATGGCGCGGCTTCCGTTATCTGCCGTACCGGCAACCTCAACACCGATAGATTTCCAGTCAATCAGCGTCTCAAGGCTGTTGAGAATAAAAACCTCATCGTCAACGATAATCATTTTAAGCATTTCCATTTTTATGATTATTCCTCACTTCCGTCATCCGGCGGCGGACCTGCCGGCAATTCAACAGTAACAGTGCTTCCTTCGCCCGGTACTGAACTGATATCAAGCTTTATATCCAGACCGTAAAAAATCTGCAGCTGAGATTGAATCGCTTTCAGCGCAAAACTGTGTTCACAATACGGGTCTTGCAAATTAAGCTGCTCGCGTACTTGCTCCAGCTTAATCTCTGAAAAACCCTTACCGTTATCCTTTACGCTAATGCGCATAAGACTGCCGGTACGGGAAAAACCGATACAAATCATTCCCGACCGGTCAATCCCGACAATGCCGTGCACAATAGAATTTTCTACAAGAGGCTGAAGCAGGTTCTTTAAAATGTGCTCGTCATATAATGACTCATCACAGGATATCTCGTAGTTTAAATTATCCTTCATACGGAACTTTTGGATATATAAATAGTTTTCAAGCATCTTAATTACATTTCGAACAGGAGTAACATCCTGACCGAATGACAGCGAAAGCCTATAGAAATCCGCAAGAGCAAACACCATATCACATGCCTTGTACGCCTGCTCCATCTTCGCGAGCCAATGAATAGAGTCTAGCGTATTATAAAGAAAATGCTCGTTGATTTGGTTTTGGAGATTCCTTAGCTGAGCCTCCTTGTATATAAGCTTGTTCGCGTAGTTCTCATTAATCAGATTGCGTATGCTTTCAACGGTATTGTTAAAGTTGCTGTTTATATAATCAAACTCATAGGTCGGGTTTTCCGGCAATCTTGTTGTCAAATCACCGTTTTTTAACTGCTCCATCGCGGATAAAAGTGATCTGGTCGGTACATAGAAATAATGGCGTGCCAGAACCATTGCGAGAACAATCAGAATCAGCAGTAAAATCATAAAAATTACAAGAAGCTGCACAATTACAGGCGCGGAAGTTTGTATTTGATTAAGCGGAGTTGCTATAACATGTCTGAACCCGCTGTATGTCGAGGTGTAAAAAGACGCGAAAACAGCGATACCGTCGAGTCTGAGTTCAAAGTATCCCTCAGCCTCGTTATCGGGTATATGTGAAATAATATCCTTTAAAGTATCATCCTGATAGCTGAGAAGACTTATCATCCTGCCGTTAGAGTCTGACATAAATGATGCTTTAGTATCGCCGGGCGCTATTTCACTGAGCATTCCGTAAACTTCGGAAGCGTCGATATTAACCGATAACAAACCTACAGGTCTGTCGTGACCATAGACCCAGATTTCACGGTAACTTGAAAGAATTAATCCTTCATCTTCAACTGCCGTGGTTATATGCCACGGCTTTGATAAATCGCTTTGCCTGTATGTATCAATCCAGTCAACCCCGATACTGTCAAAATTATTAAACGCGGGATTCCAGTTCACTCTGGAAGTGAAAAAACGCTCTGCTGTAAAAGAATAAGCGTATATTGAGTGGATATGATTATTACCCGCGGCTACTCTTGTAATACAGTTTCTTATCCCGATTAAATTTCTGTAATCACTGTATTCCTCGCGTATATCATAAGGAACCAACTGTCTGATACCTCGGAGAAACTGCCTGTCCTGAAAAACCGATACATGAGAAAACTCAAGATTTCGCAAAGTCTGGTCAACTGTTGAGGACACGGTTCTCAGGTTGCTGCCGAGGTACTCGTGAGCGTTTTCACGCTCCAAAGCGGACAACCTGTTGGCTGTTATTAGCAACACAACAGCAACGGGCAGTACCAGCGCAATCAGCATAATGCCGGCAAAACGAACAATAACACTGTTTGAACGAAGCCGCACACGCTTCAAGTCAACACCTCCCCACGGTAAGAACCTGCATTAAAAGAACACGCCTACATTATATACCATGATGTGTGTGCAGCACCAGATATACATTGAATTGAATAACAGAATACAAAAAAGTAAAAGATTACCCTATAATAAAACTATGCATAATATGAGATAATTAAAGACAAGCAATATAAGTAAATACTGATAAGTTGCTAAACAAATTTTAGGAGGGACTCTGCATGAAAAACAGAAAAAAGCTTATCGCAATAATTTTAGCCTGCCTGATGTTATCACTGGCACTGGTTGCCTGTGCAAATAACACAGCTCCAACCCCGGCACCCGCCCCTGCACCGGCTCCCGCGGCGAACAATGACGCCCCTGCAGCCAACGACCCGGCTCCGCCTTCGGCTGATGATGTGGTACTCACATACTACGGATTCTCCGAATGGACAACATCCGAACCCTTTGCGGCTGCGTATCTGGAAGCCGTAGCAAAGTTTGAATCCGAAAATCCGGGTTACAAAATCGAAATCCAGGCAGACCCGTGGGGCGACTGGGAACAGAAATACAGAACAATGTTTGCTGCAGGAAACCCTGCTGACATTTTCATTGTAAACAACCCTGATTTCCCGACATTTGCCAACGGCGGATTCCTGCTGAACATGGACAATTATACACCCGCAGGATTTTTTAACAAGTTCTTCCCGGGCGTACAAGCAATGTACAACTGGCAAGGAAACAACATGGGCATGGCGTTTACAACAGACTGCCGTGTACTTTGGATTAATACGGATGTATTCACCGACGCGGGACTCGACCCGAACTCGCCGCCCACTACATGGGAAGAGCTTGTAAGCTTCGCGAATACAATCTCGTCAAGCACCGGAACACACGGATTCGGTATGGACCTCGGACTGGCGGAGTTTCCGTCTCAGGCATTGTTTAACGCCAGCACAGGTCATATAATCAACGTAGCAAATGACGGCACGATTACACCCAACGTTGACACACCGGAGTTCAGAGGATATCTTCAAACTTTGTTGGATTTAAAGCCGACATTCCAGCCGGATTTTGCTATAATGAATCATCATGATGTCGCCGTACAGTTTGTTGAAGGACAATTTGGTATAATAATAGGTAATACCCTTTCTGAGACAGACGCAAACAGCAAACCATACCTCGTACAAGCGCTTATTCCGAGAATGAACGCAAGCGCGCCCAACGGTTCATTTGGCGGCGGCTTCGGAATTTCTGTTAGCGCAACAACAGCGGCTCCCGAACAGGCAGTAAAATTTGCCGAGATTCTGACCGACGAAATTTTAAACTCACGCCTGCATTCAGACATTCCCGCAAGTGAAGGCGGTATGGCTTCAAGCGCACTCGCGGCAGACCCCTACTTTGCGACATATCTCGAGCAAATCAAATACGCAAGACAAGCTCAGCCAAAAACTCTGTACTATGCGGAAATCGATGCCGCCGTACATGAGACAGTAGTTGAGGTTCTTGTAGGCGGAAAAAGCATAGATAATGCTGTAGCCGACCTGACAGGCAGAATAAACAATATAATAGGAAGCTAAAAATCCCTATGCATCGCAATTAATTCAGCAGTTACCTGAGCATGAGCAGGGAAGGGATATTATATTCACCTTCCCTGCTTTTCTACAAAGCGCATCTCTAGGAGGCGATACTTATGGTTGAAAAGGGTATATTAGGAAAACTCAAGCCATATATGTATTTAATGCCGGCAATTATTATAATGCTGGTTATTCTTGCGTATCCGATAGGATATAACTTCGTTATCAGCTTCTTCCAATGGGAGCTGCGAAGCCCGGAGCGCCCGTTTATAGCATTTGAAAATTACCGCAGGATGATAACGGATGAGCACTTTATGACCATACTCGGCAACACCTTTGTATGGACGGCTTTGGGCGTTATCGCGCAAATGGTGTTTGGTATCGGTCTGGCGCTGATAGTTGATATCAAGCTTCGGGGTCTTGGAAGAAAATACATGCGGACGATAGCATTGATACCATGGCTGATTCCCGGTGTTGTGACAGCACTGATTTGGAGATGGATGATGCAATCGGATGTGGGCATTATAAACAGCACTCTCATAGCATCAGGCATTATGGACGAAAACATCTTATTTCTGTCCTCTCCGAGTGTGGCAATGTTCTCATTAATTTTTGTAAACACATGGAAAGCCACACCCTTTTGGTTTCTAATGATTACTGCGGGACTGCAATCAAAACAGGTAGACCAGATTGAGGCGGCAACAATCGACGGCGCGGGTTTCCCAAGCATACTGCGCTACGTTATTCTACCGCATCTTTCACCAGTAATAACCGCAACCGGTGTACTTACAACGATTTGGACTCTGAATTATTTTGACGTTATCTGGGTAATGACAAGAGGCGGACCTATGAACGCAACATCTACGTTACCTATTTATACATACCGCCTTGCGTTTGAATTTAACAATTTCGGACGCTCGGCAGCCATGGCGGTTATAACACTTATAATAACATCAATCATATGCATCCCTTATGCCCGAAAGATGTTCCGGAACTTAAAGGAGGATGGTGCATTATGAGAACACGTTCACTTATGCATAAACCCCTCGTAGTTCTGGTGGTTATCATAACAACTGTTTTAATTCTTTTTCCTTTGTACTGGATGCTCTCCACATCTCTTAAGTTTGAATCGGAAGTGTTTCGGCTGCCGCCTACGCTTTTCCCGGACGAATTAACAACAGAAAACTTTGTTTTTGCGTGGACTGAAACCAGCATGCCGACATATTTTATGAACTCAAGCATATATGTGCTCGGAACTCTTCTGGTCGCGCTGTTTTGCGCAAGCCTTGCATCGTACAGTATCAGCCGCTTTAAGTTTAAAGGAAAGGCTGTTTTCCTGCTGCTTGTTTTGCTGACACAGCTGATGCCGATAACAACGCTTATCGTACCTCTTTTTATAAATCTTGGTAATCTGGGGCTGATGAACTCCCGCCCTTCAATGATTGTTATTTACGCGGCAATTCAAATACCGATAGCGATTTGGCTGCTGCTCGGTTACTTTAACTCCATACCAAGAGATATTGACGAAGCCGCAAGAATAGACGGCTGCTCAAATATAGGGATTTTATACAAGATTATTCTCCCTCTGAGCAAACCGGGATTCATGGCGGTCGGCTTGACAATCACAATATTTGTCTGGCAGGATTTGATACTGGCAATGACCTTTACATCAATTGACAATCTGCGCCCCGTCATGGCAGGCGTAAGTGCCTCTATTCAAAGAGCCGGAATTAAGTGGGGGCAAATGACAGCCACAGGCGTGCTCGCTTGTATACCCATTATGGTGCTTTACGTGTTTTTACAGAGAAATCTTGTCGCGGGATTAACCGGAGGAGCGGTAAAAGGATGAATAAAAGCATTGTATTTCCGGGATTGGGGAAGCCAAGCCCGTCAGACGGTTGGTTATTTCTCGAAAAGTGCAGTGATAATCTGCATATAGCCGGAAAAAACGGTGTTACGGACATTGTCTCAACTGGCGACGGAAAAGTAGAACTGATAGCATCTGAGAAAAATACACTTGCTTATGTAAAATCAGCAATGGGTTATCCGGCATACTACCCGCTGTATCCGACAGCTTTAAAGAAACCCGTAAAAGCTGTTTTAATGGATCTGGACGGCACAACCGTAAGAAGCGAAGAGTTCTGGATTTGGATAATTGAGCAGTCAACCGCGACACTTTTAGGCGATAAAAGCTTCCGCCTCACGGAAGAAGATATACCGTATGTATCGGGACACAGCGTGTCCGAGCATTTACTCTATTGCATAAGAAAATACGCTTTAGGCATCGGTGCCATTGGTGCCGGCAGTGCAGGAAAACATCCCGGCTCTGCGTCCGAAACCACCGCTCTGGCTGAAGCAAGAACATACTATACGGCATTGACGGAACGTGAAATGGAGCTTATTCTTGAGGGTAAAGGCAGAGCAAACGCGTTCACCCCGTCACCGGGAGTTAAAGACTTTCTGCTCGGGCTTAAAAAACTTGATATCAAAATCGCCCTTGTGACATCGGGGCTGTACCGTAAAGCTTATCCCGAGATAATAAGCGCGTTTGACACATTAAAAATGGGCGACCCCGCCAAATTTTACGACTGCATTATAACCGGAGGGCATCCGTTGGGAGAGGGCAGTGCCGGCACATTGGGCGAACTGGAGGCAAAGCCCCATCCATGGTTATATGCGGAAGCATGTGCTGTGGGTCTCGGTATACCAAAAGAGGAATCAGGCGCTGTAATCGGTATCGAGGACAGCGCGGCAGGTGTGTGCGCCATTCGTCTTGCAGGCTTTTACACCATCGGAATATCGGGCGGGAATATAATCGAAAGCGGTGCCCTAGGCATGTGCGACAGGTACTGTGACAGCTTTGACGAAATACTGGAGATAATAAAGGGTGGAACGAATGAGTAAAAAAAAGAAAGCATACATACTCCCACACACTCATTGGGACCGTGAATGGCGGTATCCGATATGGAAAAGCCGCATGCTGCTCATCCGGTTTATGGATGAACTGCTTGAAATTTTAGATAACGATGAGAACTACCGGTGTTTTCTTATGGATGGTCAGGTTGCGCCGGTTTTGGACTACCTTGAAGTAAAACCGCAAAACCATAAAAAAATCAGCAAGTATATAAGTGACGGACGAATAGCTGTCGGACCGTGGTACACATTGCCTGACTTATACCCCGTTGACGGGGAGTGCCTTATACGGAACTTACTTTGGGGGCAGAAGGCATCAAATGAGCTCGGCGGATGCTTGACTGTCGGTTACAACAGCTTCGGCTGGGGACAAACAGCACAGCTCCCGCAAATTTACAAAGGCTTCGGAATCGATTTTATAATATGCGCCAAAAGAGTATCCGAAGAAAGGGCGCCTGAGAGTGAATTTCTCTGGCAATCACCCGACGGCACCTCAATACTGACAAGCCGGCTCGGCGAGCATACCCGCGCAAACTTCTATTTCAACACATATCTGTACGCGAAATACGGTGCAAACTGCTTCAGCAGCGAGTTCAGATATAGCCCGTCAACATCAGGCATGGCAATACATAGCGCCGAACCTGACCGGATGGACGAAGACTTTTTTGTAATCAGCCCAAATACAGGATATGACAAAGAACGGCTGATAAAAAGCTTTGATGATTCGTGGAAAGCCACCGATGCGACTGTTCATAAAAACGATAGATTATTCTTAAATGGCACAGACTTTTCAGCTCCGCAAAAACAGTTGTCCGCGATGATAGAGGACATGAATGAAGGACTCACGGACATCGAAGTTATTCATTGTACGCTTGAAGATTATCGAGACACACTAAAAACCGCCATTGATGTCAACTCATTGCGAATAATACAAGGGGAACTCCGGGACGGACCTTCCGCGGAATGCTCGGGCAATGCTCTTGCAAGCCGCTATTATCTGAAAGCAGCCAATAAAGAGGCACAGAATACACTAATTCACCGTGCCGAGCCGCTTGCAAGCTCACTTTGGGCACTCGGAGCGGAATACCCGCGCGGGATGATAAACAAAGCGTGGGAATATCTCCTGAAAGCACATCCGCATGATTCCATCAACGGTGTAACACAGGATAAAACCGCAAACGATGTTGAATACCGCATTGCGCAAGCAACAGAGATTGCTCAGGTAGTAGCCGATGAAGCTATTGCCGAAATTGCAAAACGTTTGGATTTATCGGCATATAATTCTAACTCCAAGCTGCTGCTTTTACATAACCCGTTGCCATATGCATACCGAGGTATAGGTAAAGTCTGCATTGCAACACCCGCAAGCGAGAACATATGGGATTTCACCGCAAAAGATACAGATGGTTCGCAGTTGCGGATTCAAGAAATATCAAGGGATGAGAAAGCATATCCCGTCCATGATATGCAGGCGCGGCCATGGCCGTATAATACCCACCGCCATATGTGTTATATAGATTTCGGCGAAATACCGTCAATGGGATATAAGGTTATTGAAATAGTTCCCAAATCATTTTTCGGACTGGAAAAATTCTACTGGCTGCCAATGCGCCGCACAGCACCTGAAAATCTTCTCGTAGAAAATCATGTGCTTGAAAATCAATATTTACGGGCAGAGATAAAAACAAACGGAAGCATCAGGCTTTTACACAAGGAATCAGGCAAAGTATATGATGACCTTCATTACTTTGAAGACTCCGGAGATGTCGGCAACTACTGGGCATATTACCCGCCTTACAACAACCAAATACATACAACCTTAAGCGGAAATGCCCGCATGTGGAACGAAGACAACGGACCTCTTTGCGCGACTGTGGCAGTAGAATATACAATGATACTTCCTGCATCTGCTGAGGAATCTGTATACGGTGTGCGTGGTCGCGGCAAACGGAGTAACGAAACCGTAGATCTAAAAATAACATCACGGTTTACATTAAACCGGTACGCAAAACGTCTGGAGGTTCATACGAGCCTTGACAATAACGCGAAAAATCACAGACTGCGAGTAGCGTTCACAACCGGCATCAAAACTGAATATGCAGATGCCGAAGGACACTTTACGGTAGACCGTAGATTAAAGCTGAATCAGCAGGCAGAAGACGGCTCCTATTGGCCTGAAATGCAGACATTACCAATGCAGCGGTTTGTTGATATAAGTGACGGAAAGCAGGGGATAGCACTTATAAACAGTTGCCTTACTGAGTATGAACTGGCAAATGACACAAAATCAACCGTATACCTGACATTGTTTCGTGCAATGGGCAATATGATTGTAACATGGTGGGAAGCAGTCAGCAGATTTGAAAATCAGGACGGAAGTCAAGTTCAGCGGAAAATGGATTTCCGCTACGCCATCTGCCCGCATGAAGGTGATTGGCAACAGGCGGAGATATACCGTGAGGCTGCCGTACATAGCATTACGCCCACTTCATATCAATTATGTGGCGGCAATAATGGGGATTTACCTCTATCAAAGAGTTTTCTGGGTATATCAAACCAGAATATTGTGCTCTCTTCAATGAAACTCTCAGAAAAAGGAGACAGTATTATCTTGCGTATATTTAACCCAACAATGGAAAAACAATGCGGAGAGGTCACACTTGGTTTCAATATTAAATGCGCATGGAAGTGCAGTCTGAATGAAGAAAGACAAATCGAAACACCGATATCAGATAATAACTGTTTTTCACTTACAGCAGGAAAAAATGAAATGCTCACTTTTGAACTTGAGGTACAACAGACGGTATAAATACAAGTTTCGCAAATATAAACTTCAAAAATATTCAGCGAAAGAGGAACAGCTCATGCCATATCCCATGAAAATGCAACCTGCGTTTAAGGATTATATGTGGGGAGGAGCGCGGCTGGTTAACGAATATAACAAAGATACACCGCTACGTCCGGTTGCGGAGAGCTGGGAAGTTTCGTGTCATCCGGATGGTCTGAGTGTAGTTGCAAATGGCGAATTTACGGGAAGAGCACTAGCAGACGTTCTTGCAGAATTTCCCTCACTGGTTGGCTCATGTTACAAAGGAATGGAGTTTCCGCTTCTTATAAAATTGATTGATACCGGACAGAAGCTGTCGATACAAGTGCATCCAAACGATTCTTACGCAAAAAAGAATGAAAACCAATCCGGCAAAAATGAAGCGTGGTATATCATGGATGCAGATAAAAATGCCGGTATATATCTTGGATTCAAAGAAAAAATGCACCGTAAAGAGCTTCTGGAACACATTATTGGTAATACAATAGTAGAGCATCTTGATGAGATTCCGATCGAATCCGGCGATTTTTTCGAAATACCAGCCGGAATGTTACATTCTATCGGTGTCGGGTGTCTGATAGTCGAAGTACAGCAAAATTCCAATGTAACATATCGTGTCTACGACTATGAGCGGACAGACAGCAATGGAAATAAACGCGAGATCCATATAAACAAGGCTTTGGATGTAATTGATACCGAATTGCGTGTTAAGAAAACACAGCCTCGTGAAATAAAACAATTGGACGGTTACTCGTGTGTAAAGTTAACGGACTGGCAGCATTTCTCGATGGATTTACTGGATATAGAAACAAAGGCGAAAATGACATCAAGCGATGCAAAATTTCAATGCATTTTACTGTTGGATGGTACTTTATCCGTTTTATATGGCAATGAAAAAGAGGTTAGTATAAAAATCGGAGAAAGCATATTTATCCCTGCGGGTATTGGTAACTGGGCGATAGAAGGAAAAGGCAAAGCATTAAGAATAATCGCGTAAAAAATTTAATTTCTACACAATATGATGAAAGTGTGTAGCTAGTACAATCATAAAATACCTTAATGTGTAACACCTCATACAAATGTGGGGTGTTTCACCATTTTGTGCATATTGCAAAGATTATGAACAAATGTATATAATTAAAACCAGAGGGTGAGTGAGCAGAAAGAAGAAACTTTCTTGCATTGTGAATATAATAATGATATAATTCGTATAGAATAATATCAAGGAGTGTTTACAATGTATATAAAACCATCTACAGCACTACGAAATGAATATAACTCAATTTCCGAGTTTTGCAAAGAAAAAATGGAACCGGTGTTTTTAACAAAAAACGGTGAGGGCGATTTGGTGGTAATGAGTATTGAAGCGTATCGCTTAAGAGAAGAACTTTTAGATTTAAGAGAAAAACTGCTTGCAGCGGAAGCAAACAGGCTATCCGGTGCAAAAACCTATACTATTGCAGAAGTAAGCGAGAGGTTACAAGGTTTAATTAATGGAGAAATATAACGTCAGATTTCTGGAAGACGCATTGAACGACTTGGAAGAGATAGTTATGTATATAGCTCAGGATAATCGCGCTGCAGCGATTAAAATTCATGATGAAATAGTTTCGAAAGCCAATGACCTTTCAACTTTTCCCAGACGTGGCCCTGCAATTCCCGATACTAAGATGAAAAGAGTGGGCTTCAGGGTTCTGTATATCAAACCATATATCGCATTTTACAGGATTATTGATAATGATGTTTTTATTTACCGTGTTTTACACGGAGCTATGAACTATCCATTACTGTACGAAAAAATGCTGAACATAGTTAATGATGAGGGTTAATGCTCCGATCTCTCACTAATAAAAATAACCGAATAAATTCATTATTTATGCATAATTATACCTTGACAAACGCCGGACATTTCTATATGATGCACGAGAAATTTAATCTACAATCAGACTTGGAGACAGCAAAATGAACAACCGCGGCAGAAGACTTGACATCCTCATAACAAACGAAGCAGTCATTGCTTCGGTTATTGAACTGCTCATTATTAGCCGTCCGGTTGTCCATAGGAGTATGCTCAGTCTGTAACAGCGAGACAAAAGCGTACACCCGGGCAATCGGCAGGTCGATTGCGCCGGGTGTTTTAGTTTTAGTAATTGACGGGGTGATTTGGGGTACTATTTTACTACTCCTACCGCCGGAGTGCTCTTCCTTGCGCACACTGACGGCGCTCCACCGTCCATGATTCCGCTTGACGGAACAATAAAATAGCACCCCTAACACCCCGCACAAATAGAAAACAAACCCATAGTCAGCAACAGAAAGGAACCCATCATGAAAAACCCAAGAATCTACCCGGTAGGCGCAGCAATCTTAATTCAACTAACACTTGGTATAGCATACATTTGGAGCGTATTCCAGACAGGAATCGCAGATAGTATATTCGGCGGAGATAACGCAGCAGCCGGACTTACATTTTCGCTGCTTCTCGCTATGCTTACTTTAGGCAGTGTGATTGGCGGTAAGTTGGCAGTCAGATATAATACACGAATAGTTGTATTTATTGGCGGACTAATTCTAAGCGCCGGATTCTTCCTGGCTTCATTTGTAACACCAGGCAACGGTTGGATTCTTTGGGTTACATACGGAGTAAT
>Ga0123356_10002236_pt1 | contig 20852 bp, 7 predicted proteins | sample TergutEmb28metaG_2_FD_92546 | JGI IMG/M metagenome (GOLD analysis project Ga0123356, IMG submission 92546) | Embiratermes neotenicus P3 segment gut microbial communities from Petit-Saut dam, French Guiana - Emb289 P3 | ecosystem: Host-associated > Arthropoda: Insects > Digestive system > Gut ... | reverse complement strand
AATTAATAATAAATAGAATAATCTATTTCTGTTTCTGGTTCGTCAATCACTGAGAAAGTTCGACTCCAATCATTAGCAATAATTTCAAGATAATCAACATTAAACATATAAAAGAAATCTACACTATCAAAATCAACCCAGCCGCTTAAGTTATCGGTTTCTACCCTTAACGCAACAGGAGTTCTGTCAGACAGATTCTGGTAATGCATATCAATTATTCTTACCATATTACCTGAAAGGACTATACCTGATTCTGATCCCTGCATTGCAGAGTTTTCATACATCGGAGCATCTCTGAGCATTTCGAAGAAAAACCCGCCTCTTTCCCGTTCCTGTCTTTCTGATAAATTTACTCTAATGAATTCTGTAGTAAAACAGGTTTCGATTTTCCAAATAATTCTAAGATAATAATCAATCAATTGATCCTTACTTATATCTATATAATATTTACGGGTACTGCAGTAATAATTCCGTACTAATTCAGCAGAACCAAAATAAGAAAAAACTTCGATCCTCAAATTATAATCGTCAACAATATAGAAATAGGGAAAATATCTGGGACCGGAAGTATCAGAATACCATTGTATTGATTCTCTGGAAAAGAAATTAAAATAGCCGAGGAGAGTATTTCTTACATTATCATTGCCTACATTAATATAATACCCTATTTCAATATAAAAATCTATCATATCCAGTATCGTCATATCATCAAATTGTTTCCGGCGTTCTTCCAATGTTTCTTCTATAATTACAGAAGGTTGCACTTGTTCTTCATGTGTATCATCAGAAAATTCAGAGGGTTGCTCCTGTTCCATTGCGGTTCTTGAAATCATAACCGATATCGTATCAGATAATAGATCGGTTTCGGATGCAGTATCTGTGTTTTTTAGTTTGGTACACCCGAAAAAAAATAAAATAAAAATGACAAATAACAGTAATAATTTTTTCATCTTTTGCCTCCAGTTATTTTACCCGCATTTCATAATGCAGATGCGGTCCGGTGGAATTTCCTGTAGTTCCCACACGGCCGATTGCTGTTCCGGGAGGCAGCATAAAATAAAATATATTGGCTTGATTCGACATATTCCTAACATTTTGAAGCTGCCCCATATAGCTGTTTGTTATACCTAAATCATTTATAAAATGCGCATAAATATTTGTCGTTGATTGCGTCTGTGTTCTGACGCTCACACCATAATCTCCTGCCCAACCTACAGAAAGTATCCGTTCATATTGGGTTGTGTATACAGGTTTCTCTAAAACAGAATTATAATCTGTAATTTTTTCATCTTTCGCAATATCTATAGATAAACCGTTTCCTCCAAAAAGGTGAGCTTTACCTCCATCATAAGTAGAATAAGTGCTAATCCTGGCATCATCTGTACCAACGTTAAATAATGCTCCGCCAGGTCCATAATGCGTATACAGAGGATTACTATCTGTATAATTCTCTGCCCGCAATGCATTTATAACATCCGAATAAGCGTTTTGTGCTTCCTGTGACTTGTATTGCCTGTTCAAATCACTGTTAAATGCCATGCTTAAGTAATTATCATATGCTGTTGCAAAAGCTCTATAGTTGCCAAGTTGCCTGAGCATTTCATGATATTTATCCTGAATTAAATGAGCATTCCCAAAAATTCCATAATGTTGAATGAATAGTGATGCCAAATCATTACTCAACGCGTTTACCATATTAACCATGCTGCCATCATATAAGGATTCAATTTGGTCAATATACCTCCATTGCAATTCATTTGCGGCTTGAATACTACTGGATGCATAAGCTGCAAAATTTTCATTTCCAGGTGCTGACCATACATATCCGTTCCATACCATCCCATAATCTTTTTTAATAATATCCATAGCTTCACTCTGGGTTATTCCCATCCACATTCCTAAAGATTCAGCCAAAGAATAAGTATTTGCTGACTTTAACAAATTGCCGTCTTCATCATACAAATCTGCTTTCCCGTCATATAAGAGTCTTCCGTCCTTGGTTAGCTTCCAAAAATCATTATTGGAATCATAATAAGTGTCAACATAGGCAAAAAATGAAGACATATCGCCTGAATTACGCGCTATCATTAACTCGGCAATATCTCCAAACAGATTAGCGTCATGTGCAATTATTTCCCCTGCAGATATCATCCTTAAAGCCATCTCTGTGTGCGCAAGAGCAGCCCCCTGTGTGTTATTGCCAAACCCCAACCCATCCCTGTGCGCTTCATGTCCAAGAGCTACAGCAAGAAGGAACTGTTCTTCATCTGTCATATTTTTCCGGTATTCTGTCAGGCTTACTACCCTCTGTCCGTTATCAAGTTCTGTTAAACCACGGTAATCACCGTCAGCATTAAAGATCAATGCCGTGTCTCCCCTCAGTATATCCCACAACTGTCCAACCTGTGCGTCATCACCATAACCATACTGCGCACGTAATGTAATTAAAGCATTAAAATCATTTTTCTTTCCGTAACCAGATATCTTGTTATTAACATTCCACACTGCGGCACCGCTTAAGGCTGCTTTAAGATTATCAAAACTGACATTCGCACCTCCTGTTCCGAAATTCATTGTTGTACCATTTCTGCCTAAATTAAGTTCAAGAATACCGCTATTAATTTTTCCGCCAGAGAGCATGCTCAAATTAAAAACATTCAGGGTAAAATCATTCCCCAAAGCATAATTGACTCCCTGCCCTGCAAGAGAACCAAGAAGACTGTTAAATGTTTGAACATTGCTCTGATTTAACCGATTAAAACCGTCAAGTTTACTGTAATTCAGGCCGCTGTTAATTGCTGTCAGGCTTGTAGTTGTAAATGTATTTGCTGCCGATGTTAATGTGTTTACCAGGGCATTTTTCATTCCAGCTTTGAATATATCGTGATCATAACCAAAACCATTTTCATTACTGTAGGTAATTCCGCTGATCGCGCTTGTGATCGTTGATGTGGAAAAAGTCTGGAATCCTGCCAATATGGTCCTGCCCATTATCTGGTTAAATGTCCCGTTAGCTGAAATTACCGCCGCTGAATTAACAGCATTGTTTAGACTGCCGAAAAGCCCGGAAGAAATACCGCTTACCGTATTTATCAGTACAGATTTTCCTATATTAAAAACAGCTTCATCAAGCTTTTTAAATCCAAAAGCGGCATCAAGAGATCCAAAAACTACATCACTTGCTGAACCAATGCCAACAGACAGGGCAATTCCCGCAAAACCCGCGCCTCCTGTGATAACTCCAGCTGCAATGGAACCTGCAATTGTACCGACAGTACGAAGAGAAGGCGCCTGAAACCAGCTTCCGTCATCGTTCCACATTCGTTTATCCCAGGGAGCTATTGTTAATTCTGCGCTGCCAATTGAATCAATGACATTCCAATAAGTAAACTCAGATATCAGTCGGCCAAGTTCTCCGGCGCCTTCATCGTAAAACATATCTTTTCTTGTTTTGCCCGGATTGCCTGATAATTTATCAGCAGGGATATATCCGATATGAACGCCGAATTTTCCCGGTGATTGCTCGCGTTCTACTCCGTTCGCACTGATTTTTATCTGTTCTTCGCCTATTCCGAATATTTCACCGGCAATCGAATGTATTTCAAAATTAATATTATCTACCAGGGCTCTTATAGCAATTGAATCTAAAACTGCAAGATGATTTTCATCAAGATTTGTTTTCAATACAACCTGTTCCATCACATAATTTGCATAACCTGTAACTGTTACCGTTTCTGAAATAACAGGTGTAAATAAAGTAGAGCCTTTGATAATATCTTTAACATAATTATTTCCGCTTCTTCTCCAGAGTCCGTTATAAATAAAAATGTTATCCATGCTTGCCCTGAAACCCTCATTTGCCTTATCAACATTTTCATTCAATCTGTTAACAGCGTCATCCGCAATCTGGCGGGTATTGTAAGCAAGTTTCCTTGTTTCACTGTCTGCTATTTCCGCGTTGGTTTTTCTTGCAAGATCGGAAGCAGCAGTTTTTACAAGAGATGCATTCCATACAGAAATACCGCCCATACCGCGTTTTATGGGAGCATAAGAAATACCGGCAGAATTATTTATGGAACCAAAAGCATTGAACATATTTGAAATACCGGAGGACATAAGGAGTTCATCTATCAGCACCTGGGTTTCCGGAACAGCATTGCGGATGCCAATAGGTTCTCTTGTGTCTGTAAACCGTGCCAGGCGTTCTCCTTCTGTACCGATAAGCGAAAGAAAAGATTCAGATGATGCCTGATTCACCGCATTTGCCGCCTGTTGAAGCCATGTTTCCTTGTCATCAAGACCTGCAAGATAAATTAATGTCCATTCACTATTGACACGTTCATATTCATCCTGGAAATTATTATTCCATAACCTGTAAGCTTCTTCCATTTTTTGAATGCCGCCAATCCAGTCTGACCTTCCGTTTTCAAGTATTAAAGAGGCAGAAATTTGCCATTCAAGATATTTTTCATTTATATCCTTAATTGTTTGATGCCATTCAATTTCCCTTGCGGCAAATTCACCTTTTAATCTGTTCTCGAGTGTTTTTGCAGTCAATGCAGTCAGTTTCTCCCCGATAACAGCAAAGTCTGAGTATGAATTAAATTCCATTTTTAAATACATGGAAAGGTTATTCAGCGTAATTGTATGAATATTATTAAAGTGATTTTTCCATGCTGCTGCATTTACGCCGTATGCATTGTCAGCCAGCTTTTTTAATGTATCTATATTGGTGTTACCTGAAATATATGAATTTGCTGCTGTCATGAAACTGTTTTCATTTCTCTGTTGATTTTGTGAATCAATAATCCAGATTGTTTCCAATGCATTTCTGTATTTTTCTTCTTCACTTTGTACCCAACTAATCATCGCCATAAGGGCATTTGAAACATTGTTATACGTCAAATTAGAATTCTTATTCATTGAATCCCAGCAGGATTTTAGTTCATCAATATCGTTTTTTCCAAGTTTTTCTGTTTTAAGCAGCGCCTTGCTAATATCGTCCCAAACAATAACAGATCCGTTTGTCCTGTTACCTTCAATTATATTTATTTTATCACATGATTCATTATACAATGAAGCAAATTTCATTATAGATGACAAATTTGACTGTAAGTTAAACTTCCATTCATCAGTTTTTATTTTTGTATTGGATAAAACCGGACTAATTCTGTTAAGGGCGCTGTAGTTTACATCCCTCATTTCAATCCATGCCCAGGAAACCATAAACAGCTTTTTGTTATCTGTCCTTAATTTGGCTCTGAAATAGTTATCATAAACATATTCATATGCATGGTTATATACATCAAGAGTATATATTTGCGAAAAACCATAAAAATATTCATTTCCGGTTGTTAGTGTCAGAATTACATAAAATTCAAGATCGGCTTTTTCTTCTTCGGTTAATCTATTCCATGCATAAAAAAAATTGTATTGTGCATTTGCCAAAGTACCGTTTTCTCTTATTTCAGAATAAAGAGTTTGGGTTCCCGGCAAAATATTTTTTTTAATTGCCAAAGAATTCAATGAACCTCCGGCTCCTACTTGCCCAAAACCGGAATAAAAATTATCAAGAAATGATAAATCGCTGTTAGCATATATTAATGATGAAATCAGATAATTCCTTGCAAGGCCCCATTGCCTGAATTTGCTTTTATCAGAAAAATAACCTGCCATTCTTTGGCTTAAGTCCCTGAGCGCTTTTTCGTATGAACTGATTCCGAATTGTTCATTACCGGACGGCAATTTAGAATTAAAAAAATTATCAAGCTCATTTGCCTGTGATATATTTATGCCGGTAAGCTTCATGGAATTATCTCTGGAAAAAACAATGCGGCCGTCTTTAACCATTAAAATATTTTTTAGATTCCATTCTTTGCTGTTATCGGGCAGGAAATAATCTGAATAATTATGGTCGATGTACCCCAGCTGGTTTAAGGAATTCTGGTAATCAGAATAAATTCCTGCATTATCATAATATTCCTTTGCTGTTGTTGATAATACCGATTCAATAGCTCCAAGTACCTTAAATTTTTTATTCAGGCTTTGTTCATATGCCGAATATATCGCATCATACTCAGGATTATCATATGATCTTCTGCTTTCTCCGTTATACAAATCCGAAAGCACATTTAATACTGTCTGTGCTCTTGTCAATTTTATTCTGCAGTTTTCAAGATCATTATTATCAATATTTAAATAGGCAGTGCTTGCCCATCTTTGTATTGCATCTGTTTTTTCATATTCAAAACGGCTTTTGTCAGTATTTTCATGTGCATTTTTTAATATGCTGTATTGAGAATCATATAAAAATCCAATACCGGCAAATTTCTGCGCTTCTGTAAAATATTCATTTCTGAAAGCATTATAAATTAATTCCTGAGATTTTACTTCATTTTCTTTAACAGACAATTGCCTTTCTGTTTCTTCAGGAGATAATTTAGATAATTCATAAGTATTTGCTGAATTTACAATGTCATTATACTGAAAAAACAATGTATTAAATAAAAAATTCATATTAGAAATTTCATTGGAATACATCAGAAAATAAAAATCAGCACTTTCAGAAGCTGATAAATTATTTTTGGAAAACAATGTAAAAGAATCGTTAATTATGTTTGTGTAATAATTTGCAAAAAATAAAGTATCTGCCGTTATTCCATCTTTCCAGGATCCGGCATAATCAAGCAATGGATCTTTAATAGTGATATATTCATCCAATAAAAATTGACGCCAGTGTTTTTCATTACCGGCTGATGAAAAATTTAATTTTTCCCATATATCAACTATTAAACTCATATAATGATGCGATTGCATTTTATAATATAATTCTGCATATGCAATATTAATATAGTCATAATCAGCAGATTCAGCATAATCAACCAATACATCAGATTCATTAAAATCAATAGATTCTTCTGATTCTTCAGAAATCATGTGTTCAAGCAGCATTGCATAATTATACAATTCGTAAAATTCATTGAGTATTTTTTCCTGTTCCAGAATTAAACCAGCTGTATTTATTTCCGGTGTTAAACCTGTTAAAAATGCATATGCTGCAATGTACTGGATAAAAGCATTTTTCCAGTTTTCTATTTCATATTCCAGCCATTGCGGAATCATATAAAAACAATCATCAAATTCCATTAAAAATTGAACAGTACTTCGCAAAAAGCCATCAGATTTAATAAATAATGTTTCTGTTAAAATTTTAACATCAGGAAAAAAATTTTTTTGAGTATTTAATCCATATCTTGCAAATAATGATGAAAGAGAATCAAGTATACTCCTGCGGTGTTCTTCCTGGAATTCCATGCCAAGAGCATAATATTCGCTGTTAAGAACTTCAATTTCTTCTTCAGTGAGATCATCCCATGTTTCCAGTATGATTAGAATTTTTTCAGCCATCTCTTTCTTTTCTGCAATTTCCCACATGATTCCGTATTCAATAATGGATCTGTACGATGCATCAATTCCTGTTTTAGTGAAATTTCTGTAATTGACTGCAAGGTTATTATATATTGTGTTAAAATCCATCAGATAATAATTACTGTTTTTTATTACCATCCCGGAAACAAGCGCTGAATATTCAGAGTTTAAACGGTTTAATTTATCTTCTTCTGTCTGCATTTTAAGCGTCAAATTATGCAATACTGCCTGTTGTTTTTGAATATCATCTCCGATTGCGTTTAACTTTGCCAATTCTGTTTCATAAACAGCAAGGGAATTATTGTAATTTGCTTTTGCTACTTCCCACGTCCGTAATCCTTCGGCTTCAGTCATTCTTCCTGCGGTTAATTCAACGGCATAATTCATTACAGCTTCAGCAATTTCAGTTTTTCTCTCCCAGTACAAAACAAGCGCCTTTGCCCTGATAAGCGCAATTTGATATTCATCAAGACAAAAATCTTCACTCGATGAACCGGGCGAAAGAATATCTTTTAAAGAGCCGCTACCAAGAAGTTCTGAATAGTTTTCCAATATTCTGTCACGAGCATCAAGTGCTTTTTCCATGTATGAAACATGCATATCATATGATTTTTTCATTTCCTGTAATACGACACTATCCGGTCTGTTCATAAGTTCATTGTAAAGCCATACGGAAAAAGCAGAATCAGACAAACCCGGCATATCTGAACCGTTATATTGATTCTGCCAGAATTGAATATTTTCTCTTGCTGAAACAGCAGCTGATGCGCAGACAAGATACATATCAATTAATGCCTTTACCCTTGCCGTTCCTTCTCCCAAACGCATTGCCATATTCAGTTCAAATTCTTTTTTCGCATCAGAAATGTTTCTTTCAAAGTTTTCAGAAATGTTTTTGAACAATAATTCTCCAGCCTGAAATAATTCTTTGGCCTGCAACTCCCATTTTTGACGCTGTTCATTAAATTGATAAAAAGCTTCAAGCCAAACTGCTTCACCTTCCGAAAACAACCGGAGGGAATCCTGCTCCCATTCAATTCTTCTGATGAAAAACCTTTCTTCAGCTTCTTCCCAGGCTTTTAATCCCCTGTCAAACTGCTCCTTGTACATGTTCAGCCATTCTTCACCTAACACAGCAAGATCGCCTGTACCTGCGGCAGCTTGTTCTATTTTGATGTTAATTTCATTAATTCCGGTTTTACATACATCTTCGGTTTCTGCGATCAATTTTTCCGTAAACAATCTGGCTGCTTCGTTTTCGCTTTTATTACGTAAACTCCAGACATCTCTTGTACGTCTGCTTGTAAATATTCTTTCTTCTCTTGCGGCAATCTGTTCAAATTCTCTTTTTATTGCGGAACTTTTTACAGAAGCTGTTTCATAAATCAGGCTGCTCATCGTTTCACGTAACTCTGCAGGAATGTATGACATAAGTTCAGGATACAGAAAGATCATCATATTATCATAGGAATCACTTATAAATCTGATATTATCATCCGCTTCGGTCTGCCATAAAGTTAAATCACCGGAAAATTCCCTGCCGTATTCACCCGGGCGTATTACCATGGGATCACCTGTTACATTATCAAAAATAATGTTTCCGTTAACATCCAGATGCCAGGAATAATTTTTTTGGGTTTCACCGAACATTTGAAATATTCCGGAAATCGCCCTTTCTGCCGCTTCTCCGAAGAACCTTCCGATCAGCCATTGTGAAAAACGTTTTTCCAGTTCATCATTACTCCATTTTTCCAATTGCATTTTTGCATCATCAAAAAGCAGCGGATTTTCATACAAATTACCGGCGATTAATTCCCAGGCGCAGATTGCCTGTGTTAAGCCAAGTTTTGCTTCAGCAAGCCATCGTTCCGGAACCAGTTCCCTGTCTGCTCTGCTGAAGTGGTTTTCTAATACAGATTTATTGAATCCTTTGATTTCTCCAAACTGCGGAACATTGTATGATTGTGAAAAAACTACAGGCGGAAATAATCCGGTCATTAAAATAACAGCTAAAAAAAGTGAAAATATTTTTTTTAATTTTTTATTAAACATCTTTAACTCCTTTAAGATTTATAATCCGCTCAAGCGGAACATATTTGTTTAAAACAGGTTTTAACGAAATTTTTGAAATAGAAAACAATGACGGAATTACAGTAATTGAACAAAAAAATGAACATGCTATTCCAAGCGCTCCGACAAATGATAATGTTCTTATCAGTGTGTTCATACCCTCCGTAAGAAAAAGAAATGGTATTGCTGCCGCAACAGTAGTACCTGTAGTGGAAAGAAGAGCAGGTGCTTTTTCACGAAGAGCCAAATAAATATTTAATGGAGTTTTATCTTTTTTTGTCAGTATTCTCGATCTGAACCCGTCAACACACAGGATTGCGGCGTTAACTGTCATTCCGCTGACAGCGATAAATGCGCATGCTACAGCAGAGTTATACGCACTTCCTGAAATAACAAGGAATATACCCGGAATTGCAAGTGACGGCGGAACAGCCGACAGAACAAGCAGCGGAATGCCAAATGATTCATTAACAGAAGCAATGATCATGTAACAAAAAATAACAGCCATAATCAGAGAAAGAACGGTTGCCGAAATATTTTCACTTTGTCTGATTGCTTCCGGATCAAATTCAATTGAATAACCTGGCGGCAGATCAAGCTTTTCAAAAAGCCTTGCCAATTCCTCCCTAACACGACGCGGATCCATGGGTTTTGTAGAAACTGTAATTGAAGCTGATCTTCTCCTGTTGTCTCTTCTTATACTAGAAGGTTCTGTATCATCTTTTGTCAGCATAAGAGAATCCATACGCAGGTATGAAATCATCTGATCATCACCGGAAGATACAAGTAAATCCATAATACCATTTCTTGTTTGCTGCGTAACGCTGCTGCCTGTCCTGATTCTTACATCAGTTTCCCTGCCGGAATTCATTCTTTTATAAATAACAGGTCCATACACACCCAAACGAACACGGGCTGCAGCTGCAGAAAAACTGATTTTAGATTCCGCAAAGATTTCCCTGTCAGGGAGTAAAATCAATTTGCTGCTTCCCTGCTTGAAATTTAATACCCTTTCCAGAACCAACGGATGATCAGCGCATAAATATATAAGCTCTTCTGCAATCTCCCTGCATTTTTGATCTTCATCACCGTATACAATTATTTCCCAAAATGTTTCATTTAACGAATTTTCATGGAAGAAAACAAAACTTCCCGGTATTTGGATCTGTTTTGCCGAATCCCTTACAAGATGTGCTTTTGTCTGCCCGGGATCAAATGATATAAGCAGCGATCCCGATCCTGTCCTTGCGCCTGTTTCCACATTTCTGATTCCCGGAATTCTAAGAAGCTGTTCACTATACGCCGCAAGAAGGCGATCGGTTTCTTCTGCAAGCAAACCGCTGTCAAATTCAACTTGTCCGTAAACGGAATCTTCCGAACCGTAACCTGTTGTATCAACACCTCTTGCGAATAACAGAAAAATTGCAGACACCGTAATTGCAATACATACCGCCAGAACCAAAACCGGACAGTTAGTACAAAACCTGACAACTGCGGCAAGAGTTCTGCACAAACAACGCAATAAACGTTTTAATATCTGTTTAATTAATTTTGGCAGGCGGTTTTTAGGGCTGCATGTTTTCTGGTTTTTAATTTCCCAAAGCAAAAGCGGAGGCAGAAACGTAAGACTTAAAACAAGCGCTGTAATAGTTACAACAGAGATTGCAACCGCAATAATTCCTGCCCCGCCTTCTTCAATTGCGGATAACGGAAGAAGTGCTGCAACGGTTGTAGCGCCTCCGGCCAATAAAGGTCCTTTCAGCCTGGAAAGAGACAATGAAGCAGTTTTTAAATCAGTGCATTTTCTAAGTTTTTCCGAGCAGAGAATGACAGCATCAACCGCAGTTCCAACACCGGCGGCAATTCCGGCAAGCAAAAGTCTGTCTGCCGGGAAACCGCTTATTGAAAGAACAGCAGCCGATATAAGACATATTACCGGAATTGAAACAGCGCAGAAAAAACCCGCTATGTTCAGATTGTTTTTTCTGTTTAACAAAAAACTGATTACAGCAACCATGATTGCACCTGACAATGCCGCATTTAAAACCGAGCGGAAGGCAGCCTTTTCTTCAGCGCCAAGATCAGATAACACTATGAATTCAAAATTATCCCGCAGTTCCGGCAAAGAAAAATCAGATAACTCTCTTTTAATATCAGAAGAAAGTTTCCGCAAATCTGCGCCATGCCTTCCCATAACAGCGACACCTGCTGTTTTTTTACCGTTAAGCCTTGAATAAATGTCCGGATCCCGTTCCTGTTCTGTAACAAAAGCAATTTCAGAAAGTTCAATATAATTTCCATCTCCTAATGGAATAAAAGCCGAATCCAGTTTGTCATAACGTCCGTCAACAGTTACAATAATTTCCCTGTTGGTAAACGTGTTGATTCCGCCGGAAAAAATTGAATCATTCATTCCAAGATATGAAGCAATAACCTGCGGTTCCAGCCCCAGAATACTTATTTTTTCCTGATCCAAAGTGATAAATATTTCTTTCAGCCCTGTTCCGGATATTAAAACTTCTCCGGTTCCTTCAAGACTTTCAAGTCTGGGTTTAATGACTTTTTCAAGTATATGTGTTGTATCAAATGAATCATTCGCAATGACAGCGGCAGACCATACAGGAACTCTTGAATTATTGGAATTGAAAATTTCAGGTCTCTGCACAGAAAACGGAAAAGTTTCGTATATTCTTTGAACTGCATCACGTACCGCTTCATAACGTCCCTTTGTGCCGGGTTTTGTAAATCTGCTGTTCAGAGTTTTAAACCTGCCGGCAGCAGGTTTAAAACGAATAAAAATATTTGAAAGGCTGTTTTCGCTGGAACTTTGAATTGTCTGTATGCCGGGAATAGAAAAAAGCGCATCTTCTACCGGAATGGTTATGCTTCTTTCCATTTCTGCTGCATTTACGCCATAATGTTTTATTCTGATAACATAAGCATCTCCAGTATTTTCATTTATTCTGCCACCTGAATTAATAATGACGAATAACGATAACGCGCAAATTCCAGCTAATATACACAAGCTAGCTTTTTTCCTTTCAAGAAATGAAATGTTTGTCATTTTAAATGTTCCTGCCATTGCGAAGTTTCCATTTAAAATAACTGACAAGAACCGGAGGGATTGCAAACAAGCTGAGCAATGTTGAAGCTGTAAGTCCTCCAAGCATTGCTGCAGCCATTGACTTTTGAGAATTTCCAAGAGGGCTGAAGATCAGTGGTAATAGCGCAAAAATTGTTGTAAACATTGTGATCAGGATTGCCTGAAAACGTTCACATGCTCCTTTGTAAACGGCGGATGCGGGAGGAAAGCCTGCATTAATTTTTTGTTCGCTGATTTCAAACAGGAGGAGGCTGTTATTCACAACAAGCCCGAAAAGAGCTGTAAGTCCAAGAACAGCTCCGGAATCAATTCTTAAACCGCTTATTAATAATGCGGGACCTGCGCCTGCAAGGGAGAATGGAATACTCATCATAAGTATCAAAGGAAGAAGAAAAGATTCAAACTGAGCACCCATCGTCATGTAAAGTAAAATCAAAACCAGGAAAACATAAACAAGCAGCGTATTGCGATAACGGCCAAAGACAGATTCATCTGCTCCCGCAAACCAGGAAAATTGCGAAGAAATATTCTTAAGCTTTGCATTAATTTCTTTTCCGGATGCAATATCGGCATAAATAACATCAGATCTGTCCAGCCGCACAAGAGATGATTCCGATTCCATCCGCTCTATTCTTCCAAGAGAGCCGAGGTACACAGTCTTACCCTGCCCTGTTCTTATTGGAATTTGTTCTAATTGCATAACAGGATCTGTACCTATTCTTCTTTCGCCTGTTACGCGCACATCAAGCGGCCTGCCGTCAATTTCAAGCCTTGCAGCTACAACGCCTTCGTTGATAATATACATTGTTTCAGCTATCTGCGCAGCAGATACTGAAAGATATGCGGCAGCTTCCCTGTTCGGAAAAAAACGCAGTTCCGGCCTTTGTCCAAGCGGTCTGAAATTTAAAAAACCATGTTCTGAATTAAATACATCCTTAATAATTTCCAGCCGTTCAAGAAGTTCATCCCTGTCCTTGCCCCTGATAACATAAGTACGTTCTGCGGATAATCCCAAAAGAGCTTCTGCCCTGTCTTTCGGAAAATATGCAGAAAACGGCATATCCAGGTTTTGTTCAAGAACAGTTTTGATTTCAGCTAACGCATTTACCGGTTTCACCCGTTTTTCCAGCACACAGCGGAAAATAAATTCTTCTTTCCTGTAATCAATGTCTGCCCTGCGGCTGATATCTTCTTCTTCCGCACCGGCTCTTCCATAAACAGTATTTACAAACGGCAGCCCTGATAATAAATCCGATGTCTTTATGGAAAAATCCGAAAGAGTCTCCAATAAAGTTCCGGAGGGGGATACAACCGAAACCCATATTTCTTCAACATCATCGGGATTTAAAAACACAACGGGCCGCAGTAAAAGTGACAGAAAACCCAAAATGCTTAATACTGCAGCAGCGATAAAAACCATACCCGCCCGGGTTTTTGTAAATGGAGGTATACAATTATGAACTGGCTGGCGAGTAATGCTTAAAAGAAGGACTGCATATTTTTTTACAAGGCTGCCGTTTGTAAATACTGATTGATTTTTACTACTACCGGCTGTTTTACAGGAATCAAAAAATAAAAGATACAGGGAAGGAAGACAAAATTGCGCATAAAACCATCCTGCAGTTACAGCGGCAATAAGCGCAACGGCAATATCTCCGAACAGGCTGCCCAAAGGTCCTGGTAACATGATGATGGGCACAAAAACAATAGCTGTCGTTAAAGTCGATGCAATACTGGAACCGGCAATTGAAAACGCTTTGTTTCCAATTTCCTCCGGCTTTGGTACAGATTCGCAATTTCCAAAATTCCGGTTAAGAAGATCAAGTACAATTACGCTGATATCCGAAACAAGGCCTATTCCGATTGCAAGCCCTGAAAGGCTCATACTGTTCAGTGATTTTCCCGTAACAGAAAGAACGCAAATTCCGGCTGTTATCGAAACAGGAATTGAAAGCGCTGCAAAAATACTGTACTTGAGCCTGCGGAAGAAAAACATCAGAACTGTAATTACTGCAGCAGCGCCAAGTGCCGCAGAAATTAACAGGCTTGTTATGCCGCTTATGAGCGAACCTGATGAATCAACAACAAGTTCAATTTGCGCATCACGGGAAAAAAGAGAAGCTGCCTCATCAACTGTTTTTTTGATGTCTCCTGACAGACGCAGCGGATCTGATCCCGGTCTTCGGTATATTTCCAAACCTGCTGCTTCTTTCCCGTTATAGACAAAAATACTTTCCCTGCGCGCTGAAGCAGAAAAAAATTCTCCGGCATCTTCGGTCATGAAAATTCCTGTTCCTACAGGAAGAATAGCTTGTGAAAGGGAAGCAACAGAATCCGGTTTACCGGAATTTACAATAACAAGTTCTTTGTTTCCCTCACGGGCATTTCCAGCCGGTATATCTGCAGTTTCCTGCGCAAGAATTGCAGAAAAATCTGAAGGTGAAAGTCCAAGAGCCGCAAGGCGATGTACATCAAGAGCAAGCACTTCTTCCCTGATTTCTCCGCCGGAAATAATTACAGACCCAACACCGTCAATTCTGCGCAGCCGCGCACGTATCTCATACTCGGCAAGTTTACGTGCAAATTCATTGTTCCCGTTACGTGAACTTACAGCAATAACTGCATGAACTTCTTCTCCTGTATCACCGGTTGTAACAGACGGTTTGCGTACTCCTTCGGGAAGACCCGGATAAACAGCATCAATTGCTTCACGGACAAGAACCGATGCCGCCATAGAATCAGTTCCCCAGCGAAAATCAAGGCATATAACAGAGCGGTTGTCTCTGGAAATACTGCGCATTCTTTCAAGGCCTTTAATCGGAGAAAACCCGTCTTCAAGCGGAATTGTAACCATGCTCCTTATTTCGTTAGCTGCCATGCCCGGATAAATCGTTTCTACAGTTACGCGTGGTACGGAAAATTCCGGCAATCTGTTGACAGGCATGGTAGAAAGCGAAAAAACAGCCGCAACAATCAGCGCAGCAAGAATCATGATAACCGTTACAGGCCGGCTGACAAAAAGATGTATTAATCCTTTCATAATACCCTACTTTATAAGAGGAATTCTGAAAGAATTTTCGCTGCGATTGCCCAAATTATCCTTAAGCCCTGCAGCAATCAGAAAATAAATAATCCCGAAATTTGTAGAGTTAATAAGATTTCCCGTTATTTCAATTCTCTGAAAATCTTCAAACCCGGGATGCGGATCTGCAATGGTAAAATTTTTTGTTTTAACTTCCCGCAAAGAGAAAGAAATAACATTATTGCTGGTTTCTATCCGGAAATGTTCCATAACAGAAAATGGATCTATCAAAGCGCCCTGCGCAACAGAAAAATATAATTCCATCCATGTGCTGACGAATTCTCCTGAAGGATAATTTTTATCAGTTATTGGAATAAATTCATAAAGTGAATCTGCCCCGAAAAATTTTAATTCATATTCTTCCTCTTCTTCTGTTTCTATATTCGGTGCCATTGGCATTCTGATTCCGGAAAAAACAGGCGGCTTGGAATATTTTCCATTTGCAAAAACCCTGTAGATATATTCATCCCTGCTTTCGTTTCCTGCTTTGTCTTTAATTCCCGGTTTTAACCTCAATGTAAATCTGCTTTCATAGGCAGGATAATTTTCAAATCCAAAAATAATTTCTGTATGAAAACCGGGAGGAGTAATCAAAAAAATACCTGGTCCGTCATCAACGCTTAAATAATTTTTTACAGAATTTGTGTCAACAGGTTTGGAAAAAACAAAAGAGATTTTATCATCTTTTTCCCAATCAGCATTTTCTGCCGGAGAATGTATGGCACTGCCATAACCTTTGTCGGAAATCAGCTGAATAAAATAACCATCTTTGGTTATTCGTCCTGCTTCCAGCAAATATGGCATTTCTCTTTCGGATCCAATCGAAAATATGCTGTAAAAATCATTTCCGATATTCATTCCGTTCGTATCTGTCAGTGAAGAAGAAAAACGTATCTCATAACGGTTATTATGAATCCATGGTTCTGACGGGCAGAAAACAGCAAGCTTTCCTTCATCTTCCATTAACCATAAACCTGCCATGGAAGGACTGAAAGAAACATTTTCATATAAACTTCTTACCGGAACAGGTACTGAAAAATGCAGTTTAACATTAATTCTGGGATCATCAATAACCTCATACATAGCCGGATAAAATGAAATTAAAACCGGACGGCTGTTATCTTTTCTTGTTGTAAATTCAGCTGAAAACGCTTCGTCCATTGAAAGACCGTCCGTGCTGCTGGCGTTAGCTGAAATATTAACAGTATAATCTGTATTTATATCAAGCGGCGACAGCGGAGAAAAGATAAGTTTTTTTCCTTCCCAGCTGAATCTGCCCCTTATGTTATTTCCGTTCCCGGTAAGGGAAAAATTCCGCTCGATTCCTGCCTTGTCAGGATCGTGGGAAAACAGCAATGAAACAACTATTTTTCCGGGTTCGCTGTGATAACCGCCACCTGGAGTCCAGGATATAACTTCAAATTTGGAAAATCTTAGTATATCGCAAGTGTTAAAACAAATTAAACTGAATATCAGCAATATGCATATTCTATGTTTCATTTTACAGCCTCCAGATAAATGGTTATATCTTCTTTCATAAAAAAACCGCGGCTGGAACTAATTCCGCTTTTTCCGCCGGGAATTACAAGTTTGTAATAATGAGGATATTCATCTCCGGCTGTTAAACCTTCCCAGCGCATAAATAAACGATCGTCAGAAACCCATTTAACATATTGAAGAGCAATAGGGGCAAGTGTTCTCGGGAAAAAAGGACTTAGCGAAATTCTTTGCGGAGAATTTAATTTTTCATCAAAATTAAATAACAGGGAAAAATTAAGGAAAAAGTTTAATTCACCTGTTCCGGGATCAACATAAACAGGCAATACGTTATCTGTTATGGAAGTTGTGTCAAAAACAACACTGTCATGGGTTAAAGAAAGAGTTTTTAAAAAAGGAATATCCGGAAAAAAATAAATAATATGATCGGTACCGGTTTTTAAACCCTCTGTATCCCTTGTGTCACCTGAAACAATCAGAGTATATATTGTCTCCGGTTCAGGATCCCTTGAAAAAATATAAACTATACTTTCTTCCGATAAATATTCTGTCCTGCCGGTAAGGGATGGTTCAAATCGAAGAGAACGAAGGACATTATCTCCCATTGGCTTACTGAACTCGACGGCTATTCCCTGGCCAGGATCCAAACCTGTTTCAATACTGCGTCCTGTAGGATACCAGCATCCGTCTGAAAATAAAACCGGATAAACATTTTTTACATAAGGAAGTGTTTGATCCAGATCTGTAATAAAAAAACCTGAATATGTTTTTGCAAGCGGAACTCCGTCAATACTTTTTGCTGAATCTCTTAAATTCCAGCGGTATGCAGTCCATGGTGAAAGTGCTTTTTCAGGAACAACCTTAAGAATTTTGCTGTCATCTGACCATTCAAATGTTTTATTTCCAATGCCGTCAAATGTCAGAGCAGTTTCTGTTGCAGGCCTGTTCATTGAACTTGAAAAATGGAATTCAAAAGTTAAGTTATTTGTCCGGACAGATTCACCTGATAACGGGCTATACCATTCAAGATACGGCGGATCATTTTTGTTGATTGCAAAAAATGAAACATAACGTTCAAGGCGTAACTCCCTACCGTCAGCAGAACGAACTGTTCCCATAAGGCTCAATGTATAACGTACTCCTGCTGTCCATCCGGACACAGGCACAAAATAAAGATTATTTCCACTCCAGAATTTATCACCGCTGACTGCCCCGAAGTCCGAGCTTATCTGAATAATTCCTTCTGTTTCATTTTTTAACATCTCTGTGTCAAATTTTATAATTACAGGACTTTGCGGACCGGGTAAAACAAAATCAACTGTACCGGGTTCTATGCTGATTCCTATTTCCCGCAGATCAATAAAACCGCATGAAACCGAAATAATGACACATAACAATACAAACAGTTTATTGCATAACCGTAACACTGGTTCCCTCCCTTAAATCAGAATCCGGGCGCAGCACAATCAGCTCTCCGGCATTTAATCCTGTAATTACTTCACGCTCCTCACCGTACAAATGCCCAAAAGTGATGTTCCGTTCTGTAAGAATGCTTCCGTTTATGATAAAAACACTGCCTTCGTTATTTTTGGTATTAAAAACAGCAGATTCCGGGATATATACACTTCTTTTTGGAGGTCCGAGTGTTACTGTGACACGGGTAAACATGCCCGGTTTTAATCTGCTGACATCATGCAAACCCGTATTAAAAGCAGAACCGTTAGCTGACAAATTACGATTAACGGAACCCGGCTGAGGCTCCAGAAGCAAAACCCGCACCAGAAAACTTAATGTTTGGCTGTCTGCCTGCGGATAAACCAAATCAACAATACCGTCAAAAATATCACCTGTTCCGTCAATCAAAACCGAAGCCGGCATGCCCTTTTCAATCCGCAGTGCATCCTTTTCACGCACGGGAAAAATTGCATATAACGAAGCAGTATCGATAAGGCTGATAATTTTATCCTGCAGGCGTACGCGCTCTCCCTCTTCAAGATAACGTGCTCCGACAATTCCGGAAGCCGGACTGTGTATTGATAATTCCGAGAGCGTAATGTTAAAAGAAGCAAGTTCTTTTTCTGCCGCATCAAGCCTTGCCTGAGATGCTTCCAGTTCAGCCCTCAATGTTGATGTCATAAGATAGACAAGCGCATTTCTGCGTTCAGTTTCATCCGACGGAACATCAATTCCAGCCATGACAAGATCCTGATCGCGGCAACCGATACGCCTGATGTCAAGTTCTCTTTCCATCAGTAAAATCTGTTCCCATTCAGCTTCAATACTGAAACGGCTAACAAGAATTGCTTCTGTATGTAAACCTCCAGCTTCAAAAAGCCTCTCCTGATTCAAATGTTTACGTTTATTTTCCTCCCATCTTATTTTTGCCAAAGCAAGTTCTGCCGCAGCTTTATCAATGACAAGAAGCTGCGCTTCAGCCTGAAAAATCCCTTCAAGCAGCCTTGAATTTGAAAGATTGTGAGCTGCAAGAGCCTGTGAAAAATTATTTTCCGCACGTTCTACAGCAATATTAATCTGGGGATTTTCAAGCTGAACAATAACCTGTCCCTCCCTGACATAATCACCTTCACGAAAAAAAAGTTTTCTGATAACAGCTTCCTGCGGAGATGTAATATCAACCTTGCTCAGAAACGAAAGGCTTCCAAAACCTGCGGCTTCATCCGGCTGTTCGCGTACTGCCGCAGCTATTCCCCTTACCCTTCTTGTATCATTGCTGTTATGCGATGCATTATTCCCGCATGCAAAAAGCAAAAGAACTGTCAGCTGAATAATAATAATAATTAATTTGAATTTCATTTATTCCTCCTGATATATAAAAATGTTATAAATTGCCGGCTGGGAGCCAGGAGCTTGTCGGACAAGCTCCTGGCCGGATTCATTGCAAGGTATCAATAAAAACAGCAAATTTTGCAAGTCCGCCCGGTTCAATGTCGAGCATCCTTTCAAGTTCCCGTTCAGCTTCAAGCAAAGCGATTGCAGCATGTATCACAGCTATTTCTCTTTGTGTTTGTTCAATAAAAACTTCCATCAGCCTGAGCCTTGTAATATGCCCGATACTCAATTTGATTTCTTCAATTCGGTAACGTTCACTGCCAAGAGCCGCAGCTTCAAGAGCTAAAATTCTTTTTTGATCAGCTAGAATACATTTCTCAACTGCAGTTGCCGCCATTCTGCCAATATATTCAAAAATGATTCTAAATTTTTCACGTTCCATTTCAAGCGACAGCGCAGCCTGGTTTTTTCCGTATCTGGCAGCAGGATCAGGCAGGGGAGAAAAAGAATTCTGCAGCATTGCAGTTCTGTCATATGGCGGTTCCCATCCAGCCTGTGCGCCCGTTCTGAATTGAAACCATGGATTTGAAAATTCGATGCTTATTCCGACTGACCAGTTAAACCGCGTCAGCGGATAATTCTGTCCGCTGAATCCAAAACTGCTGTTCAGACGCAGTGAAGGTATCCATGAATTGGAAACATATTTTAATTCCATCTGTTTTTTATTAATTGAATGACGAGCTTCTAAAATATCGGGATTATTCTCCCTTGCAAATGCAGCTGCAGCCAATGCTGCAGGAAGAACGGCAGAACGGTTAACATCAACCTTTTCTGTCAGAGCAGGCAGCGAATCAAGTCCGAGTAATTGAGCAAATTGCTTTT
>Ga0123356_10002235_pt1 | contig 20853 bp, 17 predicted proteins | sample TergutEmb28metaG_2_FD_92546 | JGI IMG/M metagenome (GOLD analysis project Ga0123356, IMG submission 92546) | Embiratermes neotenicus P3 segment gut microbial communities from Petit-Saut dam, French Guiana - Emb289 P3 | ecosystem: Host-associated > Arthropoda: Insects > Digestive system > Gut ... | reverse complement strand
CCTTCGCTTAGGTCTTCAAATGTTACAACGCCTTTTTGCATGATGGGTTTGGGATAGTTGTCACGCGGGTCGCGGTTGGGTTTTTTAAGTTCTTCCGCAATATCACGGATGGTGGTCTCGCCCACTTTATGTTTTTCTTTTAGCGCTTTTATTACTGCAGAACCAATGCCGGTTGTTGTCACGGTGTTTGCGTTGTTTGCTGTCTGCAAACAAACCTCGCGAAGTTCACGCGCTACAGGGTAATTTTCCGGATGAACCCACGTATTGTCCAAAGGTTCAGGGCTTTCGGGGATTTTCAAAAAACCGGCGCATTGTTCAAAACTTTTCGGGCCCATGCCGGGAACCGAAGCCAATTCTGCCCTGCTACCAATCTTTCCTTTTTCTTCGCGGTACTTTACAATCTTTTTTGCAAGAGAACTGTTAATGCCCGACACATACTTTAGCAGCGACACGCTTGCAGTGTTCAGGTTTACTCCAACATTGTTTACTACCGACGAAACAACTTCGTCCAGTTTTTCGGAAAGTTTTTTCTGGTTTACATCGTGCTGGTACAAACCAACACCGATGGATTTAGGATCGATTTTTACAAGTTCGGCAAGCGGGTCCTGTAAACGCCGCCCAATGGAAATGGCTCCCCGAATGGTAAGATCGAGATTGGGAAATTCTTCGCGGGCAATATCGCTTGCCGAATACACAGAAGCGCCGTCTTCGTCAACAACAGTAAATAACACTTCCAGTTTGTTATCTGCAATCAGGGAGGTAATTATTTCCTGGACTTCGCGGCTGCCTGTTCCGTTCCCCACAGCAACAAGCTGGATATTATAATGGCGCATTCCATGCAGAATTAGTTTTTTTGCCTCATCAATTTTATGATTATAAATAACAACGCTATCAAGATATTTACCTGTATCATCCAGAAAAGCGCACTTGGTTCCGGTACGGATACCGGGGTCTATACCCAGCACCCGCGTTCCTTTTATAGGCTGCTGCAATAGCAGGTTTTTTAAGTTTTCGCTGAATACGCCAATGCCGTGATCGTCGGCGGCATCGCTTTGATCTCCGCGAAGTTCCCTAAGAATCGCGGGGGATAAAAGCCGCTTAAGACCGTCTTCGATAGCTGTTTTGTGATAGTCGTTATGCAAAACATATTTCTGCCAAAGCAATTGGGAGGCAGTATTTTCATCAACATCTATTGTTACGCGCAATGCTTCTTCCCGCTCTCCGCGGTTAATGGCAAGAATCCGGTGGGGTTTAATCCGCGAGAGGGCTTCTGCATAATCAAAATACATTTGGTAAACGCTTGTTTTTTGCGCTTCTTCATCGCCCTTGCCGGATTTACCGGAACCTTTTACGATAACTTTGCCGTCTTTAAGATAAAACGCTTTTATCCGCGCCCGGTTTTCCGGCTCCTGGGATACTGATTCGGCTATTATATCCATTGCGCCCTGCAGGGCAGCTTCTATTGTGGGAACAGCCAAATTTTCGGTTCCGGCAGCTTCGTCTTTTTGCAAGGCAGGCGTAACAAACTCTGCCGCCTTTGCGAGCAATGGCTTTGCCTCCAGTACCCGCATTGCATCGGCAAGAGGTTCCAGCCCTTTTTCGATAGCAATCATTCCCCTGGTTTTTTTCTTGCGCTTATACGGGGCATAAATATCCTCAAGCTCGCTTAAAGTAGCCGCGTTGCTTATATTACTGTAAAGACCTTCAGTAAGTTTTCCCTGTTCAAAGATAAGGCGGATAATTTCGATACGGCGCGTTTCAAGATTTTTCTTGCTGTTGTACTTATGCTCTATGCCCCGAATCTGCACTTCGTCAAGGCCGCCGGTTTTTTCTTTACGGTACCGGCTTATAAAAGGAACCGTACAACCCTCGGCAAACAAAGCAATTACTGCCGAAACCTGCGCCTGGTTTACAGCCGAAGCCGCTTGCGAACAAGCGGCGGCAACATCTTTAATGAGCCGTTCTTCATTGACTGCCAGATTATTGATATATTGTTCAGAAAACACAGCGGCCGACGGGAGTCGAACCCGCGTCACGAGCTTGGGAAGCTAGGGTAATGCCGTTATACGACGGCCGCAATTTTTGTACCAGGTTTGAGAGGGAACCATTCGGGTTCCAAAACAAACCGCTGATCCAGGGCTGACTCGAACAGCCGACCTGCCGCTTAGGAGGCGGCCGCTCTATCCCCTGAGCTACTGGACCCTTAAAGACAGCTTACCATTCCAGGCATTTATTGTCAACACAAGTACGCTTAGCCAAAAAAGGGGTCTGTTAAAAATGGGGGTCTTGACTATTTTTCCTTTTTATAGATAATACTATTACCTTATTATAGGAAAAAGCCAACAGATTCAATATAAAGGAGTTTAAGAATGAAAAACAACACATTAAAGTTGTTCGGTATTATCGCCATTATGACGGTAATCGGATTATCGATGGCTGCCTGTGGAGGAGAAAATCCGCCTACAGACTTCAGGTATGAGATGAACAAAAATGGTAATGGTATCATTATTCTTGATTATATCGGGAAGAATGGCGGCAAGATAGTTATACCGGCAAAAATCGAAGGTTATCCTGTTGTGCAGATTATAGATGACACATGGGTTGACGGAAAGTGGGAAAACGTTAAAGGTAAAGGGTTCCAGGAATATTCAGAAAGTGAGATGGAGCGGCGGCTTAAAGAAAATCCAAATAACAAAACGATTACGAATACCAATAAAGATCGAGTTGCTCGTATAACTTCAGTTGTAATTCCTGATACTGTAACTTATATTGGCGGACAAGCTTTTCACGGTTGTGTTAACTTAAAACAAATCAATCTGCCAAAAAGCCTGAAAGTTATTGGGGATAGTGCTTTTTCCAATACCGGGCTTACTTCAATAGTCATTCCTGAAGGAGTAACTCAAATTGGAGAATTTAATGGATATACTTTTTATAGATGCAAAAAACTTACCTCTGTTACCCTTCCGGAAAGTCTTGAGGAAATTCATCCCAGAGTATTTGAAGATTGCAATGAGCTCAACACAATAAAATTGCCGTCCCACATTATAAAATATGTATTTTCTGGAGATAGAGATTTTTTTAAACCAGGAAGAGATGGGGAACTTGTCAGGCAACAAGGTAAATTTGCGGGAAATACTATTCTGGTATTAATTAATCCTGAAAGAAATAAAGCTTTCTCTAATTGCCCTAAACTTAGTCTTGCTGCCCGTGAAGCCCTCAAGGCTTCAGGCTATACTGGCGAGTTCTAGGAAGGAAGTATAAAGGGACGCATAACGTTTTAACCCGAACCGCCCGAACAGGGCGGTGAGCGCTAACCATTTTGTTAAGCTTGCAGAAATGGAGCGCTTTATGGCTTCCTTCTTTCCCGCTCCCCCGCACTGTTTTTCCGCCGAAGTTCACTTCCCGCCCGCCGCTTGCGGTTGGAGCAGCAAGAAGAGTTTTAAAGGAGTAACCATGGAAAATTGGTACAATATGGATAAAGAAGCCGTATTAAAAGAAGTTGATGCAAATGAAAAAAAAGGTTTAACCGCCGGAGAAGCGGAAAAAAGGAAAATAAAATTCGGCTTAAATAAATTTGCCGAGAAAAAGAAAGAAAGCCTTTTTTCACAAGTAATCCGGCAGATAAAAGATGTCGCGGTAATTATCCTGCTCCTGGCTGCGGTGCTTTCTTTTGTGCTGGCGCTGCGCGACGGCCACGGATTCATTGAACCGATAGTGATCATTTCCATAGTTATAATGAATGTTATTCTGGCAGTTACACAGGAGCGCGGAGCGGAAAGAGCTCTGGAAGCTCTGGCAGTCCTTAACAGCCCAAACTGCTTTGTAATCAGAGACGGCAGTAAACAGGAAATTGATACAACGCTTGTTGTTCCAGGCGACATTATTGCATTAAAGACAGGCGATCTTGTACCGGCGGATGCGCGCATTCTGGATTGCGACAGTTTCAATGTTGATGAAGCCTCGCTGACAGGCGAAAGCGAGCCGTCCGAAAAACAGACCGGCACCCTAACCAAAGAAAATGCCCCGCTGGGAGACCGCATAAATATGGTCTTTTCCGGCTGCCTTGTGGTAAGCGGCCATGCCAATGCAGTTGTAACTTCGACAGGGATGAATACCCAAATTGGTAAAATAGCCGGTTATTTGAATCATACCAAAAAAAATAAAACACCGCTGCAGCTCAGGCTGGATAAACTTGGCAAACTGATCAGTTCTGTAGCAATTTTAGCGGCGTTTACCATTTTTGTGATTGGGCTTCTTCAGGGGCAGGAAATATGGCATCTTGTTATGCTGGCTGTAACGCTTGCAGTCGCGGCAGTTCCGGAAACTCTTGCGCTTATCGTTACGCTAATGCTTACCCACGGCGTTAAAAAAATGGTCGGCAAAAACGCCCTTATCCGTAAACTGCAGGCAGTAGAAACGCTGGGAAGCACATCTGTTATATGCTCCGATAAAACCGGAACGCTTACCCAAAATAAAATGACCATCAAGAGGCTCTGGGTTTACGGCGGCACTCCAACCAACGAGCAGGAAGCCAACTCGCAGGAACAAATTGAGCTTTTAAAAAGATTCCTTTTGGCAAGCAATGTTACGCTGGAAAAAGCAGAAGACGGCGAAGAAAAAATAATAGGAGACCCTACCGAATCTGCAATTATGCGTCTTTCTATTAATAAGGGATTAAGCAGGCAGAAACTAAACGCTGAATATGAAAAAGTTGCCGAAATACCATTCTCGTCAGCAAGAAAAATGATGACGGCAATATTCAAAAAACAGGACGGGCGTTATCTTGTTTTAACCAAAGGCGCATTTGACAAAATTCCTTTTAAAAATAAAACAGACCTGAATTATTTAAGAGAACTGGAAAATATACACAATTCTTTTGCCGAAGATGCACTGCGCGTTATTACTCTTGCATTCAAAGAAACAGAAACGCTGCCGGTAAACAAAGACGGGGCAATAGACCTTGAAAGCCTGGAAAAAGATCTGGTTTTTGAAGGTTTTATCGGCTTAATCGATCCTCCCAGGCCAGAAGCTGCTGCCGCTATTTCCCGCGCAAAAAAAGCCGGAGTGCGCACGATTATGATCACAGGCGATCATGCAATAACAGCATCTGCCATTGCCAAAGAGCTTGGCATAATTGCGGCGAAAGAGGGAATCATTACCGGCGAAGAACTGGCAAAATTATCCGATGAAGAATTTTTCGATAGTATCGAGCATTATTCCGTATATGCGAGAGTGTCGCCGTCGGATAAAATTCGCATAGTGCAGGCATGGCAGAACAAGGGCGCAGTTGTGTCAATGACGGGCGATGGCGTAAACGACGCGCCGGCGCTCAAAGCGGCAGATGTCGGCGTGAGCATGGGCATTAACGGCACGGAAGTGGCAAAGAGCGCATCCGACATGGTTCTGACCGATGATAACTTCTCAACAATAGTAGAAGCCGTAGGCGAAGGGCGCAAAGTATTTGCCAATATCAAAAAGCTTGTTTACTTTTTGATTGTTTGTAATATTTCAGAAATAGTCGTAATGATTTTCGGCCAGGTATCAGGATGGGGCGTTCCTGTAACTCCCATCATGCTGCTGATTATCAATGTGCTGGGCGACGGCATTCCGGGAATGGCTTTGGCAAAAGAACAGTCCGACACGCGGATTATGGCAAGAAAACCAATAGATCGCGAAGAAAGTTTTTTTGCAGGCGGCCTTATGGAAGTAATCATTCAGCAGACAATTATTTGCAGCGTTGTTGTTCTTGCGGCTTTCTATGTCGGCAAATTTGTTTTTATACCCGGAATGCATGTACCGCCGGATGTTGTTTTCAATAAAGAAAACCCGCCGGAATTTTTTCACAAGCTTGGGCAGACAATGGCATTCCTTGTATTGGGCTGGACTTCGCTATTGCATATTTTTGTTGTAAGAAGCAGAATTTCCGTTTTCAAACGTTCTCTGAAAGACAACCCCCAATTGCCGATAAGCGCAGGAATAATGTTCATGGTGCTTGCCGGACTTGTTGCCATACCGCCCATTGCCAATAATTTGGGGTTCGTTGTAATGGACGCTTACCATTGGCTGATTGCGCTGGGTATATCATTGCTTCCGATTATGGTAGCAGAATACGGAAAATTCTGGGATAACTACAAATATTATGAAGCGGAAAGGCAGCGCGTGGCGCAGCGCAGCGTTGATCACCATAAAATTAAAAACGAATAATGAAGAGCAAAACATTTCTCCTTACACTGGGAATAATTGCGGTAATCTCCGGATGCGGCAAAAGTATTACTGGCACGGCGCTAACAGTGCCGGTAACAACGGCATCAATAAAAGCAGAAGCCAGCCCTTATTTTGGCCGCGATCCTGGAGCAGGCATTCAACGCCTTCCTGCTGCCATTCCGGAAATAACCGCAGAATCTGTAAGCGCGTGGAAAAAATGGCGGACAAATGACGGGCGTATTCTTCCCGACACTCAAAGTACATTTGAATACGCAGACAATCCTTTCGAAGGAGAATCGGGTAATTTAATCAAGCTTACAACATATTACAATCCTACAGTATCGGAAAGAAGCTTTGGCGGTTTTGGCATATGTTTACCGCTGCCGCACTCTGTGAACATGGATTCTGCATTTATTGAATTCGATCTTTACTATCCCTTCAGCGCCGCCGGTAAATATATGAGGATGGATTTATGGTCAGTTGACACTGGCGGCGCAGGCTCGCAGTCCAATTCCGGTTTTAACGGAAATAATAAGGCTACTCCCTATATAAGAACCGAAAATCTTGATGCAATCGGAAATCTTAATCCTGACTGGGTAACTTATTTTAAAGGAGAGACATGGTCAAAAAAACACATAAGTATAATTTCCGGAGTCAACGGAACCTGGAACTATTTAAACATTGACATAAATACCGAAACCGGCGCATTGGTAGACGGCGATATTCTTTTTATTGGCAGCATAAAAATAACAAAACCAGACCCGAATGGAACGCCCATTCCCAATGTGACAGACACAGAACACTACAGCAGCGTTATGCCAATTAAACAAAAGTACAACAGGGCAAACGGTTTGTTCATGGTAGGATCCACCGGAATGGGAACAATAACCGGGCTAAGGGCGCATCACTATGAGATTTTCGTGAATGGCAGCAATCTAAAAGCTTCGATTGTACATCCCCGCGCTCCTTTGTGGCTAATAGATAAAACCGGATTTAATTTTGCATCTCCTTCTGTAAATATAATTGGCGGCCCTCATTCCGAATATGTTTTCCCGACAGAAGCATATTTACAAATAAGAGACTCCGGTATGCCCGGCGAATATAAATGCCACGGTCATGTTCTGGCATGGTACAATCAGGCCCCTGCCTGGATGAGGCAGATTATTCCCGAAAACCTCGGCATGGCATGGAACAAAGAAGGCAAATTTTACGCTTACGGAAATAACGCAACGGGGCCGTTTTTAAAATTAGACAAAGATTTAGCCCGAAGAGTGTACTTTAACCACATCATATACGTAATGCGCCATTTTATGACAACAGATCCAAAATACGGTTCCAGCCGGAAAAGGGGGATTATTCCCTTTCATTCATTTGACGTACTTAATGAAGAGATCCACGAAAGCCGGCACAGCTCTTTAATCCTGGATAATCCCGATGAATGGAAGTCCGGCTTAAAAAGCATTTCCTGGCTGGCTGCAATGTCCGACAATGATTTTGATGATATAACACAGCATTACATTTACCTGCTCTTCAAGTACGCCCACATTGCGGTTCCCAACGCCCAAATGGCATCAAGGTTCAAGGCAAATTATAAAAATCTTCCCGAATATATGAAGCTGGATGGCCATGACAACAACGGCAGCATCGATTCTTACATTACAGGCACTCCTCCCCGCCTTGCCTACAATGAGTACGACATAGCAATTTACACCAAAGCAAAAATGGCTTACAACATGGTAAAAGAATTAAATACCGCATGGCTTTCCGATCCTCTTTATGACGGGCGGGCTCTTATTGAAATTATGGGCATTCAAGGGCATGACCTGCTCAGCCCAACCCTCGCAAGCAACAATCAACGCGCAGCCGCCCTTTATGCCAGCCTTGTCGATATGGGTTTATTGAACGGAATAGCATATTCCGAGCTTGATATTAAACTGTCCGATTCAGCTCCCGGCGGCGAATCTCTTGCCCCTGCAGCGCTGAATCAAAAACAAGCCGATGCGCTTGGTTACCAGTACGCTCTGCTCTACAAGATGTTTGCTAAATATTCGCAGTACATAGACCATATAATACACTGGGGCACAAACGGTTCCGGCTGGCAAAACAGCTACTTGCCTTTCAACGAAAAAGAACAGGCAAACAAGGGTTATTACGGCATAATGGATCCGGACAGATTTATCGCAGGGCATTCATATCTTGATTCTTACTTTGCCGGGGAATACGACAAAATCAAGAACGAATAATGATTTTTGCAGGAAGTTTCCGATAATCTATTATGGTTCGAAAGAATTCTCGATTATTGATATTGATGTTCTTATTTCTCACAATAACGAACCTCTCTGCCCAAACGCATGAAAACGGTTATTTTTCGGAAGTTCTTCGCGGCGAAGTTTTTGCGGATTTGGAGCCAATATACGGCAGGCATGTTGATGAAGAATACCCGCTGACTGTTCCAAAAGCAAGCCGCCGCGCTCTGGAAGAGGCTGCGTTAATTTATTCTGCAATTATTTACGGCTGGTCTTTTCAATATGAAGTAGGAGAAAGAGCAAGGCAGATTAAAGAAAATCTGGACATGGAACCGGAAGGGGTTATTAAATTCGGAGATCCCGGCCTTCGCGCCACCAATGTTGAAGTAAAAGACATGCGCCTGAAAGTATGGACCGATTATCATTTAACCGATGCTCAGCAGCGCCGTATGCAGGTGTGGCGAACCGGAACCATCAGAAACGCCCAGGCAACCGGTTACAGCCCAATTGGCAGCATGGAAGTTTACCCGGGCTGGCTTGCAATTAAACAATCTGCGCTTGAAGATGCGGCAAGAGCGGCGCTGCGAACCATGCTAAGAGGCAGCGAAAGGAATCGTCCAAAAGAAGTAACGGGATTTATCAGCCTTGCATCTTTTCCCCATTATTTTATCGACGGAGGCCGCTGGGTTGTCTCCGCCCGCTTTAGGGTACAGATTACCGAAATTATCCCGTTTTCTGCCTATTAAACTTGTTCCCGAAACTTAAGTTTCTGAAAGCAAACAAAGTTTACAAACTTCCTGTAAAAATCAGCTCAGTTCCATCGAGCGCCGCCAGGCGGCATCGACGGCTTTCATTACCGTGCCGCGGAATGCGCCGTCTTCAAGAGCGGCAATGCCGGCGATTGTTGTGCCGCCCGGAGACGCTACCATGTCTTTCAATTCGCCGGGATGTTTACCGGTTTCCTGAACCATTGCCGCAGAGCCAAGGACAGTTTGGGCGGCATAGAGCAGCGCCTTGTCTCTTGGCAGGCCGGCGCGTACTCCGCCGTCAGCTAATGCTTCAATGAACAGATAGACGAACGCGGGCCCCGAACCGGAAAGCCCGGTCACCGCGTCCATACAATGTTCGTCAAGACGGTCAACAATGCCTGCGCCGCCAAGAATATTTTGCAAAGAGGCTGTCTTTTCCGGCGGCACTTCCGGCGAGGCGGCAAGAGCAATCATCCCCTTGCCGATGAGCGCCGGCGTGTTCGGCATAATGCGCACTACGGGCAATTTAACGCTTGTAGCCGCCTGTATCTTTTTAACCGGCCAGCCTGCCGCCATTGAAACAATTACCGGAGGAGAACCGGCATTTATTCTTTTTTTGACAGTATCGGCGATTTCTGATAACACCTGCGGAAGAACCTGCGGCTTTACTGCAAGAAACACAAAGTCTCCGTTTTCAGCAGCTTCGGTATTTGAATTGTAAACTCCCGCCCCAACGGCAGCAGCCGCAATTCGCGCTTTTTCAGCATCCGCATCGGTAAAAAAAATACGCACGCCGCAGGCATCGCCGCTGCCGGATACATCGCCAGACGTTTTACCAGCGCCGTCATTGCCGGATACGGCGCAGCGCTGTTTTTGCGTGCCTTTCATCAAGGCAAGCCCCATGTTGCCGCTGCCAATACATGCGATGATACAATTTTGCTGGACATTATTCATAAATCTACCCCCGCTGCTTTTCTAAAGCGTTTTACTGTGGCAGCGGCGATTGGCCGCGCCTTTTCTGCACCCTGCTCAAGGATTTTATCAAGAGCAGGAATATCTGCCATAATTGCGTCAAAACGTTCCCGCATCGGGGCAATTTCGCGGTTTACAACACGGAACAGCTCTTCTTTCGCTTCGCCCCAGCCCATGCCGCCTGCGCGGTAACGAGCGGCAAGAGCGGATTGTTCCTGCGTGTCTGCAAAAAGTTTATAAAGCAGATAAATCTGGCTTGCCTCCGGATCCTTCGGCTCTTCTACACCCTGGGAATTAGTTACTATCCGCATAATCGTTTTGCGAAGCGTTTTTTCCGGCACAAACAACGGGATAACATTATTGTAGCTCTTGCTCATTTTTCTGCCGTCCAGCCCTGGCACAACCGCAACATTTTCCTGAACTGCAGCCTGGGGAACTTTTAACACCTGCTGCCCATAGTTGGCATTTACAGATTGCGCAATATCCTGAGCCATTTCAATATGCTGCACCTGGTCCTTCCCGACCGGCACAACATCGGAATCAAAAATGATAATATCCGCAGCCATCAGCACCGGATACGTAAAAAGCCCCATGTTAATTCCCGCATCAGGATCATCGCCTTTTTCATTGTTTTCCTGAACAGAAGCTTTATAGGCATGAGCCCGGTTCATCAATCCTTTGGCTGTAAATGCCATAAGCATTGCGGTAAGTTCAAAAACTTCCGGAATGGAACTTTGCCGGTAAAAAATTACTTTTTCCGGATCCAATCCTGCTGCCAGCCAACCGGCGGCAACCTGCCTGATAGAGGAACCAAGTTCCGCCGGATTTTTAACGGTATTAAGCGCATGATAATCGGCAATAAAATAACGCGCATCATAATCTTTCGCAAGTTCCAGCGCTGGTTTAATTGCCCCAAAATAATTACCAATATGCAAATCGCCGGTTGGTTTAATTCCTGTTAACGAGATTTTCTTCATAGAAATAATTTAACGGTTAATTATTGAATTGTAAAGGGCATGGATTCAACGAACCTCTCCGATGAACCGCTGCGGTGCATCCACACAGCAAATCCAGTGTCATTTTTCCGTTTATTCTTACTTAAAGATTGATTATATTCCCGATTGCGTATAACGGATAAACATCAATATTCTCATAAGTTCCGAAATTTTCAAGCGAAGTTCGTATTCCTTTTTCAATATGTTTTTCTTTCATGAAAAGACGCAGGCTTTGCATACTGCCCTGAGTCCCTGCCTTTACTTCAATGGGAATAATATTTGAACCCTTTTGAACAAGGAAATCAACCTGAGCATTACCCTGCGAAGATCCGGCACCAGCCGAACGCTGCCAGCAAAAAAGCTCCTGCGGTCTGTAACAGGAAGCAGCCTTTATTAGTTCCAAACCGGTAAAAATTTCTGCCAATGAGCCGCGATTTACCGCAGAGAAATCTGCTGTAGGCAATATTTCCGCACGAAGCCCAAGCGCCTGTAAAAAAATACCGGTATCGCAGGGAATAATCCGGCGAAATTTTACATTTTTTTCCGCACCAAGCGGAATACCATTGGCGCTGGTATGGGTAACCGGATGAACCAGCCCAGCCATGATAAGCAAATCCAGCGCCTGCCGCACATCAAGACTTGGTCTTCCGGGAGCGGCATGTTCAAAAACAAACTTCCCCTCGGTTTGATGCATAACCGATTCAAAAACTTCATTAAGCAGCAGAAGAGGAACCCGTTTACAATATTTGGAAAAATCGGTTTTGAGTACGGTTATCAGATCGTTTAAAACCAGTTCACCGCCAAGCAAATCCTGTTTCCGTATGTATTGAGAAACCGCTTCGGGCATTCCGCCGCAGATAAAGAAAATTTTCAACCGGTTTAGTAATTGCTGATGAATGGGGGCAGCAAGCGGTTTTTGCGGAGAAGCCGCCTGTACCGCATCAGAAAGAGCTTCCTCATTCATGGCAGATAAAAATTCATTGAACGCAAAGGGATACATAAAAAGGGAGCGGATACGCCCCACACCGAACGATGGAATTTCTTCAAGCGCAAACTCCAACAGAGAACCGGCAGCCGCCACATGCAGTTCTGCATACTTCTCATAAAAATAGCGAAGTTTTGCCAAAGCCGGCTGACAGCTTTGAATTTCATCCAGGAAAAGCAGTGTTTTGCCAGGAATTACCGGCGTGTGATAATAAAGCGCAAGCTGTTCGCAAATTTCCTGCGGAGAAAGGGAATTATCAAAAAAAGCTCCTACTTCTTTATTTTCATCAAAATTGATTTCTATGTAATGTTCAAAATACCGCCCCAATTGCCGTAATGCCGAAGATTTACCAACCTGCCTTGCCCCTCGTAAAAGCAATGGTTTCCGGTCGGGCGGATCTTCCTTACTCCAAGCAAGAAGAGCTGTATCTACATTGCGCTTTAAATATTCCATTTTTTAGTACCCAAAAATAGCATGATTTTCAAGAAAATTCAAGGCAAAAAAAGGGCGAATTTCAAGAAAATCGTACCCAAAAAAAGGGCGAATTCCAGGAAAATGGTACCCAAAAAGTTACGTTTCCTTCCCTTTACTCTGCTTTTGGACATCTAAAAGCTGCTGTATCTGAAGCATGATGTATTCCCTGAACAGGGGGTCAAGTTCCTTGTAAATGGCGATTAATTTTTCCAGTTCCATATCCGGAGCCGGACCGGAGAACATTTCCCCCTTCCCTGTCACCAGCCATTCTTTATTGACATTGTATTTATTGGAGATCAATTCGTAGATCCGCTCGTTTGCTTTTTTAAATCCACCTTCAATTTGGGCATAAAAACCCTGGGATAAAAATATTCCTTTGCAAAAAGCCCGTTGCGACAATCCCAGAGCTTTTCTGACTGCTTTTATACGGGTGTTTATAGAAACCGCCATCTTTTACCTTAATTAAAATAACATAAAAAGCCATGTATAACAAGTTTCAATAAAATAACTAAAAACGCTTGACAGTTTCCTAGTAAATCTATACTATGATTTCTATGATTTCTTATGAAAAATGATAAGAATAAGCAACTAAAGGATGAGGTTTCACGTTTACGCAAGGGATTTGATGCCCTTGAAATTGATTATAAAAAGGGGGTACTGGAAACTGCACAAGGACTTTTACGAATACAGAGGAATTACCGGAAGCTTACTGCGAACGATGCTGGTCATGCGGTGTGTTCCGGGAAATGCAAAGACAGCTCGAATCAGTTTTCTGGTTTTGGTGAAACATGGAAGCACGGGTTGTAATGTTATTGATATTACACTTAATAGGAGTTACGTAAAATACACTTTGCAACTGGTTCGAGAATTATTGTATAAAAAATTTGCCTCAAAATGAGGTAAAAAATAAGGAGTGTATTATATGAAAAGACTTTTTAGTTCCGCAATTTCTTTGATGTTGTTATGTGTGTTGTCATTTAACTTAAGTTGTGCTGGAATGCCACAACAACAGGGAAATGCATCAGTATACACAAGGCAGATACGTGTGAATGGGTTCCCTTTTCAATCGCAACAGATTCGACCACAACCGCTACAGTACCAGCAACAAGCAACACCGCAGACCGCACAAGCCTCGTCAACATATTGGACAGGGAACGGTGGAAGTGGCATGAGTCTTACCATTCTTGCACCGAAAGCAACTGGTCTTGAGGAAAATCAAAGTTATCTCCCTTCATTAGTACAAGGTGAATTTGTTAGCAACTTTTCAGCCTATTCCGCAATATCCGTAATGGATCGTGAAAATTTGGATAAAGTGTATGCGGAACTTTTATCGGGCTATTATTCGGACAATGATATGGCGGGACTTGATTTAGGGCATTTAAGGGCGACCGATTATGTATTAACGGGCAATATCACCAGAACGGCAACAGGCTACGCTCTTCAAATGCAGATTACCAAAACCGCCGACAAAATGACAACAGCTTCTTATTCGGGAACTTTTACTTTCGCGGAACTGGACAACCTGACAGGCATTCGGCGGGCATCGCTTAATCTGCTTCAAAAAATGGGAATAACGCTTACCGCAACAGCGATGGAAGAACTTACCAGAGCGGCGACGACAAACCATGTAAACGCTCAAACCGCACTTGCACAGGGCATTACCGCCCAAAGGCAGGGAACCGAAATTGCCGCATTGAGTTACTATTTTCAGGCCTCCGCCTATGACCCCACCCTGCTGGAAGCGGCAAATCGTTCTTCGATACTGAACGCCAATATTACCAGCGGAAACATCGGCAGCGATATCCGCAACGACATAGCATGGCGAAGAGACTGGGTGGCACGACTTACGGAAACGGAACAGTTTATTGACAGTTTTAACAGGAGGGAGTCCATGCCCTATACACTGTTTTATGTACCTGATATAAAACAGGGAACGGTCAATTATCAAACCGAAACTGTAAACCTTAGTATAGAGACGCATCTGCACGGTAGCGGTATCTGGACGCTTTCGATAGAAAGAACATTACAGGCTGTATATGACGGTCTTGACGCGACTAAAAGAAAAAATGACTGGCAACTGGCAAGCTGGCCTCAAAGAGGCGTTACCAATCTGAGTGCTTTTGAAAAGCGAAGCCAAAACTTTTCTGTTGTGTTCGAGTTGTTAAATAACCAGAATAAAGTTATAGGAAGGCAGACCTTACAGTCAGGAGGTTCTTGGCAATTAAATTGGAGCGGCCGCCCCGCCATAAATGTTGATGCTGATGTCAGAAGAACCTTAAATTTCCAAAATGTCAATGCAAATGATATAAGCGACAGAATGACCATAAGGGTTACCACCGTAAATGGAATGGATGCCGAAACCGCAGCGAGAAACAGGGTTTTGCAAATACGAGCGAGTACAAAGGCTGAATTTGACAAAAATGATCAATTCAGGTTTTCAAGGGGAATAATACAGGGTTTTTCAAGTAATACTAACAATACAGAAATATTAGATATTCCCGATAATATTTGGGGTGATCCGGTTATTTGGATCGGTGATGGGTTTAGAGGAATCGGATTAACAAAAGTGACTATCCCCGGTTGTATTGCATCCATCCCGAGTGAAGCATTTAGGAATAATAAATTGACCACCGCAATAATAGGCAATGGTGTTACGTCCATTGGTCCCGATGCATTTAAAGACAACAGATTATCCAGTGTAAGCATCCCCAATAGCATTACTACTATTTATAGTGAAGCATTTAGGAATAATCGATTGACAAGCATTACCATACCTGAAGGTGTTATTACCATTTGGAATCGGGCATTTGCCGATAACCACTGGACAACTAATGAAAGACTATCAGACGGATCTTCCGTAACCCATCATCATGGGTTGACCAGTGTTGCCATTGCCACCAGCGTTACTTCAATTGGACAGGATGCCTTTGCCAGCCACTGGACAACACATAGTTATAGTGATGGTAAAACTTATACCTACGAACATTGGCTGGTCCAAAATGTTAAGATTGGGTCAAACGTTAATCTTAGGAGCAACGCAATTGGAAACGGTTTTGAAAGTGTCTATACTGCCACTGGCAGGCAGGCAGGGATATACAGGGCGAATAGTACCTCTAGTGGTCGATGGGAAAGATTTGATGATGTAGAGACCATGAAGCAGACACTTGATTCGAGATTAAAAAGGAGTATAGTATTAGGTATTACTGCTAGTGTTCTTATTGTTGGCGGTCTTATCACATGGGCTATACTTGACCCTAATTTTTGGGAATACGCTAAGGACAAACAACAATGACGACAAAGTAAATAAATATTGTGTAATAAAGGCAAAGGGCACTTCGCATAACGAGACTGTCGGATTTATAAACTTACCTGAAAAAACATCCTTTTTCGGGCATTTCAGGTGATTTTTGACCAAAATATAGACTTGTTTTTTACTGAAAAATATAAATCCGACAGTCTCAACAAACGGTTAACACTTCGCCGTCTTTCGGTGGCTCGGGGTTACTAGGAGCCTGTCGGACTTAGCCCAAAAACGATAGTAATAACATGAGTTTGTACTAAGCGTTAACGATAAAAAGAAATTTACAAAAAAAGGGAAAGAAGTATACAGTAAACTAATGGAACGATTTATGGCCCTTGAAATTGATCATAAAAAGGGGGTATTGGAAACTGCACAAGGACTATTACGGATACAAAGGAATCACCGGAAAATTGCTGCGAATAACGCTGGTTTTGCGGCGTGTTCCGGGAAATGCAGTGGATGTTAATAAAGTTTTTAATAATGGAACAAAGTCAGTCTGCCATGTATCATGTATATAGTTCCAATCTATTTTCTGATTCGGGAGTATTTGTAATTAAACTTTCGCATGGGAGTTTAAAATAAACTAAAAGGAGTTTTTATGAAAAAACTTGTTTTTCCGATAATACAAATTTATTTACTTGTATTTAGTCTGGTATTTACTTCTTGCGATAACGGAGAAGATTCTACTTCTTTTAATCGAAGTGAAATATTAATAGGCATTGCTATGCCCGATACATCGGCAGAAAGGTGGACTAAAGACGGTAATGCATTAAAAAATGCTGCGCTTGAATTGGGTTATAAGGTTGAGCTGGTATTTGCTGATGGAAATCAATCCGATCAAAATACTAAAATTCAGGCATTGATTACCCAAGGGGTAAAACTTCTTATTTTAACTAATATTGATACAGGCATTACCCCTGTTGTAACTGAAGCAAAAAACAAAGGAATAACGATAATTGCCTATGACCGCCTTATACTAGATACTGGCGATTATGATTATTACATCACTTTCAACAATGATAAGGTGGGGCAGATGCAGGGGCAAGTAATTGTTGATGCCCTTGATTTAACAACTCCAAAAAATATCGCTCTTTTTGCCGGCGCTCCCAGTGATAATAACGCTAAATTCTTTTTTAACGGAGCAATGAAAATACTAGAACCCTACATAGAATCAAATATGTTGGTACCAATTGAAGGTAGTAATTTTTTGGATACTGTTATTGAATTCTGGTGGCCTGATGGAGATCACGACAGAATGGACACAATTTTTAATGGCAGCAGTTCCATTGACGCAGTATTAGCGCCAAATGATTATATTGCTCGTTATATAATAAATAATTATTTTTCCAGTAAAACCATACCAGTAATAACTGGTCAGGATGCTGAATTTGAATCGGCTAAATATATAAAAAGCGGAAAGCAAACGATGACGGTATTTAAAGATACTATATCATTTGCAAAGAATGCGATTAGCATTGCCGATCAAATACTGGAAGGTAAAGCGATAAACATATCTGGAATTATTCTTGCAACAGGAGCATTAGAAGAAATGGGTGATACTGGAGTGAAAACAGTAAAGACATACCTCATGGATCCCAAAGTAATAAACCAGAATAATCTACAGGATTTAATAGACACTGACTGGTTTACACCTGAACAAAAGGAAGAATTGGAATAAAACAAGGAGAACGGCATATTCTCCTCCTTGCTTTTTTTGCAGACTGCCTCGCCTCAGGACTACATTGTCCATCACTCTGTTATAGCACACGCAGCGGTAACAGGTACCACTTTTACCTGCTATTGAAACATTGAAAACAAGTGACCACATGCCCGGAAGCCCTGACAAGGGCATGTTCGTGGATCGGAGAAAACGCCAGGTCAGAGCCTGCGTAAACAAATGCCACGAACATCCCGTGTGCTATGCACACACGACCTCGGCAGGGGTTTGGGCTTCCGAGCAGACGAGTTGTGTGTTAACATTACGCAATTAGGCTGCATTGTTCATCACTCGGTTAGTGCGAGGCACGAATTTATGAGAGAGAAAACAAGAACCGTGCCAAGTCTGGCGTTTTTGGGAAAAAATCGTCAGAAATCGTTACATTTTGCACAGCTTTTTGCTTCATGTGATATTTATACCATACCGGAGGAATGGTGTCACGGTATGGTAATAAGAAAATCCTTTGATTTTTTGTATCTTTTATGCTACATTATGTATTATGAACAAAGTCAAGTATACTTGGGTATACAGAATTTGGTACAAAGGCTTGGATGATATAAGAGCCAAAGCCAGAATAGACATACGCTTGAACTCTGTTAAAAAAGGTGTTTTTGGAGATCAAAGAAACGTTGGAAATGGTATTTTTGAGTTAAAAATAGATTATGGTCCAGGATACCGACTATATTACAAAAAAGTTAAAAATGATATTGTGGTTCTTCTTTGCGGCGGTGATAAATCAAAACAGGAAGAAGATATTGAAAAAGCTAAGAAAATTTTGAAGGAGCTGGAAGATGGAAATATTTGAATGGGACATGGCGGAAAATATTAATACCCAAGAAGACGTTTTTGCATATCTTGAGGCTGCTCTTGAAGAAAACGACACAGAAACATTATTTGATGTAATTGGAGCTGTTGCAAGATCAAAGGGTATGTCCAACCTTGCAAATGAACTTGGACTTAGTCGTGAAAGTCTTTATCGATCTCTTTCTCAAGATGGTAATCCTTCATTTAATACCATTGCAAAAGTTCTTAATAATTTAGGTTTTCAATTAAGTATTAAACAAAAAATACCTGCTTAATAATTAGGAGAAACCAAATGTCCGATGCAATGGGAAAGAATTCCCCCGTCTGAACACTAATTAAAACATTGTTAATACGTTAGGAGAAAATTATGCCAGACATGACAGAAGAAGAATATGACGCATTGGATGAGTTATGGACAAAAACAACCCCAAAAGTTGGTCCCAATGGGACAGGTTTCATAAGCCGTAGAAATGCTCGGTTATTTGGACTTGCTGACTTTTCTATGGATTATTTGATAACTAAGTCAATGGCAGACAAAAAAAAACCGGCAGATATTATCCGAGTATTTTTACATAATTTTTCAAAAAAAATCTCCTTTCACTAAAGCGCTGGCTCATCTGCGCGCAATATATATGTATGAAAACTTAATTTTAAAGTTTTCAAAACCTGAATTTTCAGGTTATACTATACCTTAGGAGAAGATTATGGATGCAGCAACAATTCAAGATTATCCACAAAACGAAACATTTGGAGAAATCCTTGCGAGCCTGCGGGAAATCAGGGCAATGAACAAGGAATTGAGCATCGAGCGGCAAAAGGAGCTTGACCGTTTATCAAAAGAAAATGAAAAGCGGCAAAAAGAGTTAAAAGAGCAAATGCAGGAAACTGACAAACTAATCCAGGAAACTGCCATGATGCAGAAAGAAACCGACAGAATGCAAAAGGAAACTGACAAGCTAATCCAGGAAACTGCCAGGCGGCAGAAAGAAACCGACAAACAAATAGACAAAGTCAGCCAGCAGATGGGTTTTTTAGGCAACAGTTTCGGCGAACTTGCTGAACATCTGGTAGCCCCAAACATTGTAAAGAAGTTTCAGAATCTGGGGTTTAAAGTTGAAAAATGTTCTAAAAACATAGAAATTTATAAGCCCGATCTTTCCAAAATTATCACGGAAATAGATCTTTTTCTGGAGAACGGCGATATAGCCATTGTTGTAGAAGTAAAGGCTAAATTAAGGGAAAAGCATTTGGAAGAGTTTATCAACAAAATGGAAAAAATCCGCGAGTATGCGGACAGAAAACAAGACAAACGCAAGTTTATTGGAGCCATCGCCGCAGCGATAATGGATAAAGATCAAATGAAGAAGATATTGGGCGAAGGCATATACGTGATTGAACAAACCGGCGAAACAATGAAAATAGTTGCCCCTGAAGGTTTCAAGCCAAGGGAATTTTAACTAACTCATTTTCGTAGCCTTTAGGCTAGAAAGTGTAAGGGCTGTCTACAAAGTAACCGACTTTGTGGACAGACACTAGGTCACAGGTAAGAGAGAGAAGATTTACCTGTTACCTTTTACCTCTTACCTGCACAGAGACCTCGGCAGGGGTTTGGGATTGTGGGCAGGTGAATTAATTGTTAACACCGCGTATCCTTCTCAAACAGCGCATTTTTCATTATTATCATAACAATGAGGCTGCAGATTAAAATTCCAGACATCATTATAATCCTGCTGGCTGCAGGGCTGACTGTTTTTTCGGCTCATGCGGCATACATGAAACCGCAGGGTTCTGCACACATACTAATTCGCGGGCAAACAGGCGAATGGTCATTCCCGGTTAACGCCGAAGAAACAATCGCTGTTCCCGGACCGCTTGGGAATACCGTTGTGCGCATACATGAAAACCGCGCATGGGTAGAATCCTCGCCGTGCGAGAATCAAACCTGCGCAGCTTCCGGCCATGTCATGCGGCAGGGGCAGTGGGCAGCATGCCTGCCAAATAAAGTTTTGCTAATGATAGAGGGGAACAATGAGTCCGGCGATGTTGACATTGTTGCCTGGTAAAAAAATCGCAGGGAAAGATATTGCCCTGTTGGGAGCATTCTGCCTCTTTTTGTCCGCTGTCGAATATATGATTCCAAAACCGCTGCCGTTTATGCGCATTGGGCTTGCCAATCTTCCGCTGATGCTTGCTCTGGATATTTTTCCTTTTTTTTCATTTTTGATTCTTGTTGGCATTAAAACCTTCGGGCAGGCATTAATTACAGGGACTCTATTTTCATATGTTTTTTTATTTTCTTTTGCAGGAACGTTTTTTTCCGCAATGCTTATGTTTTCCCTGCGCCGCATTTTTGGGAAGCATATAACCTTTTTCGGCATCTGCGCAGCAGGCGCAATGGTTTCAAAT
>Ga0123356_10002234_pt1 | contig 20856 bp, 19 predicted proteins | sample TergutEmb28metaG_2_FD_92546 | JGI IMG/M metagenome (GOLD analysis project Ga0123356, IMG submission 92546) | Embiratermes neotenicus P3 segment gut microbial communities from Petit-Saut dam, French Guiana - Emb289 P3 | ecosystem: Host-associated > Arthropoda: Insects > Digestive system > Gut ... | reverse complement strand
TAGTGGCTCAAGCCCAAGGTTTGCCAGCCAGCTTTGTCGGCGCCGGCCAGGGCATTGCCCAAGCCATCGCTGACCTTGGTGTGGACACCACTGGCGTGGTCGTTATCGATGCTTCCGGGTTGTCTCCAGCCTCAAAAATCCCGCCGGCAGTTCTAACCGACTTACTGGTCAAAGTGGGGGCCCCCGACACCGATCAACTTGGCGCCGTGTTGCGCGGTCTAGCCATTGGCGGACTGCAGGGCACCTTAGCCCACCGCCTTGGTCAGCCACCCACCGCCGGCAATGTCCGAGCCAAGACCGGCACCCTGAGCGGCGTCACCACCTTGGCCGGCACTGTTCAAACTGCCGGTGGACGGCAGCTGGTCTTTGCCGCCATGGCTGATAGCGTCCAAGAAGTTGGTTATGACACGGCTAGAACGGCCATTGACCGGTTCGTGACGGAATTAGCCGCCCTGCCGGCGCCATAACACCGGTCTGCAGCCAGATCCAAAAACCCGATCCGGGCGGCACTGCTACCAGGTGGCCCAGCCCCCTGGGACAACTCATTGCTATTGGCGCCGCGGTAAGACCCACGGCCATGACTGACTGGTTTGGTGGGTTTACCCGGATTCGGGCGCCAGCCCGAATCGCGGTTGGTTTTGGTCAGATCTGAGGTGGTTTCTTGGGTTCTGGTGGGCTGGGTGTCCCGGGGTGAGTGTGAATCTGCAGGTCAGCGCGGTGGCTGTGATTCTGGGTGGGGTCGCTGGTTTGGTGGGCCTACCCGGATTCGGGCGCCAGCCCGAATCGCGGTTGTTTTTGGTTGGTTTTGGTCAGATTTGAGGTGGTTTCTTGGGTTCTGGTGGGCTGGGCGTCCCGGGGTGAGTGTGAATCTGCAGGTCAGCGCGGTGGCCGTGATTCTGGGTGGGGTCGCTGGTTTGGTGGGTCTACCCGGATTCGGGCGCCAGCCCGAATCGCGGTTGGTTTTGGTCAGATCTGAGGTGGTTTCTTGGGTCCTGGTGGGCTGGGTGTCCCGGGGTGAGTGTGAATCTGCAGGTCAGCGCGGTGGCCGTGATTCTGGGTGGGATCGCTGGTTTGGTGGGTCTACCCGGATTCGGGCGCCAGCCCGAATCGCGGTTGCAGCCTTGGCTCGGTTCGTTCAATTTTGGTAAGTGATGGCCGAAGGCCAGCAGCAAACACGGCAAGAAACATAGTCTGGGGCCTTGGAAACTGGACATCACACCAGTTTCCTGGCGTTGGGTGGATTCTCACCAATGCCCTAGGGTTGAGGGCGTGCAAGCGGCCATCAACTATGGACTGGCTAGTCGCCTTGGCTGCGCCTTGGTGCCGCCCGGACCACCAGCCACCCACCTCGAAGCCCTCCACCTGGTAGAAGACCTCCACCGAGCGGCCGGCGCCGCACTGGGTTCGGTGGCGGAAATAACTGGGCTGCATCAGGCTAGCGAGCAGGCCGCCCAAGTGCCGGTGGCGGTGGTGGACCGACGTGGATTTGTTAAGGCCAACGTGCAGATGGCCCAGTCCTTGGCCGATGTTGCCCTTGAGGGGCAAGACCTATCGTGGCCGGCCAGAGCCATGGCGGGGGGCCAGTTGGGCGCCATCATGGCGGCGCTCTCCGCCCGCGTATTGGGCCAATTTGACCCGTTTTATCAGGTCAACGACAGCGACACGCGGCGCGGCCGGGTGCTGTTGGTAGCCCCCAATGTGCTGCGCTTTGAACTGGAACTCAAGGCCGACCCAAGTGATTTCCACCTGTGGGTGGCTTTGCATGAACTGACCCACGCCGCCCAGGTGGCGGCCGCCCCTTGGCTGCCGGACTGGATCCGTGACCACCTGGCGGAACTGGTGTTGATTGACGACTCTCCTGGTGCCCTGCAACGTGTCACCAGGGCAGCCCGCCAGCTGCCAGGCATTTTGGCCGACAAATCAGACCTGCCAGCCAAAGTGGTTGGCTTATTCAGCCCGGCCCAGTCCTACATCTTCCAAGAGGTCACCGCCGCCATGTCGCTGCTCGAAGGCCACGCCGATGTCATCATGGACGCGGTTGGCCCCAAAGTGGTGCGGTCAGTGGACCAGCTCAGGCCGCGCTTTGACGCCCGGCGGGTCGCTCAAGGCCGGCTAGACCGGGCAGCCCGGCGCCTGATTGGCCTTGAGGCCAAAACCGCCCAATACGTCCAGGGTGCCAAATTTGTCCGCTCCGTTCTGAACCAGGTCGGCCACGAAGGCCTGAACCTGGTCTTCACCGGCCCAGACGCCTTGCCCACCGCCCAGGAAATGGACAACCCAGACGCCTGGGTAGCACGGGTGGCAAGGTCCGCCTAGGCACCATGGGAGGACCCGATCCGGCGGTGGCAGCCATCCGCCTGGCGCTGCGCCGGGCACTCGGTGAGATGCCCCCAGGTGCTTTGGTAGTGGTGGCTTGTTCTGGCGGACCGGATTCCCTGGCCTTGGCCGCTGGCACCGCTTTCACCGCCCCGCGCCTTGGCTTGCGGGCTGGTGCGTGGTGCGTGGATCATGCCCTTCAGGATGGTTCCGATGCCGTTGCCCAACAAGCCGTGCAAACTTGCCAAGCCATGGGTTTGGACCCCACCGCCGTGCTGGCTGGTTCAGTAGCGGCCCCAGCCAACCTGGAAGCGGCCGCTCGCCAGGCTCGTTATGATGCTCTGTCCACGGCCGCCAAGGCAGCCGGGGCCACCGCCGTCCTGCTGGGGCACACCTTGGATGATCAAGCCGAAACGGTGTTGCTTGCCATGGGACGAGGAGCCGGCTTGACGGCCTTGGCGGGCATGGCACCCCAACGTGGGCTGTACCACCGGCCCTTATTGGGCATTACCCGGGCCCAGACCGCCCAAGCTTGTCAAGCCCAAGGCCTCACGCCGTGGCATGACCCAATGAACCGGGCCAACGGCCCGGTCTATTCCGCCCGCGCTCACCTCCGCGAACGGGTATTGCCAGCCATGGAAGAGGTTCTAGGCGGCGGCGTGGCAGCAGCGCTAGCCCGTACCGCTGAGCAAATAACGGCCGACCTGAACTACCTGGACCAAGCGGCGGCCGCACTACTCAGCCAGGTCACCAACCAAGGGCAAGTTGACGCCAAGGCGCTGGCCCAAGCCGCCCCAGCCCTCCGGCATCGGGCTTTGAAACTAGCTGCCCTCCAAATGGGGGCGGATGGCAGCGCTTTGACCGCCGCCCACATCAAGGCCTTGGATGATCTGGTGGTCAACTGGCACGGGCAAGGGCCAACCGACCTGCCCGGCGGCATCCGGGTAGGCCGGAGTGTGGCAAGCTTGATCCTTGACCCCTAGAGCGTTGAGGAGCGAGCCGTGGACGTGGCCGACATGGGCGACAAGTTCGAGCGAGTTTTGTTGAGCAAAGAGCAACTTGATCAGCGTGTCAGCGAGTTGGCTGAGCAGATTGACCAAGACTATGCCGGTCGAGAAATCCTGCTGGTTGGCGTGCTAAAAGGCGCAGTGATGGTGATGGCGGACCTCTCGCGCAAACTGCACTCGATAGTGACCATGGACTGGATGGCGGTCTCCTCCTACGGCTCCGGCACCAAATCATCCGGTGTGGTCAGAATCTTGAAGGATCTAGATACTGACGTGCACGGTAAGCACGTTTTGGTGGTGGAGGACGTGGTGGATTCTGGCCTGACACTGTCCTGGCTGCTGGGCAACCTGCGTTCGCGTGGCGCCGCCAGTGTTGAGATTGCCGCCCTGCTACGCAAACCAGCCGGCGCCAAGGTGCAAGTGCCAGTCAAATATGTCGGGTTCGACATTCCCCCCGAATTCGTGGTGGGATACGGGCTGGACTACGCCGAGGCCTACCGCAATTTACCGTGTGTGGCCACCTTGGCTAGTCATGTTTACCAGTCCTAGCAGATAGACGGAGAGTTGGCCCCTTGGAAAAAACAAGCCCACGCAAGGTAGCGCGTACCCCGTGGCTGTGGACGCTGGCGTTGCTGTTGATGGTGTGGCTGGTGGCACGCTCATTCATGGCCAGCTCACCAGCCCGGATTGACACCTCGGCTGGCTTGGAGTTGCTCAGCCAAGGTCGCGTGACCTCAGTGAAGGTGGTCGATGGCGCGCAGCGGGTGGAAATGGAACTTTCCCAGGCGTACCGCGACAAGGGCAAGCTGGTGGAGTTCTATTACGTTGAGCCGCAAGGTCCCGTTGTGGTGGAGGCCATCCAAAAAGCCGAGCCGAAGAATGGTTTCAACTCTGAGGTACCGAGCCAGTCTTGGTGGGGATCGTTGCTGATGACCATGGTCCCGCTGCTACTGATTCTTGGGTTGTTTTGGCTGGTGATGAGCCAGATGCAAGGCGGCGGTGGGCGCGGGGTGATGGGTTTTGGTAAGTCCAAAGCCAAGCTGGTCTCCAAAGAATCGCCCAAGGTGACTTTCAGCGACGTGGCTGGGGTGGATGAAGCGGTCGAGGAACTCCAAGAGATCAAGGAGTTCTTGGCTGAACCAGCCAAATTCCAGGCGGTGGGTGCCAAAATCCCGCGTGGCGTGCTGCTCTACGGCCCACCTGGCACCGGCAAGACACTCTTGGCCAGGGCGGTGGCTGGCGAGGCTGGGGTGCCGTTCTATTCCATCAGCGGCAGCGATTTTGTGGAGATGTTTGTTGGTGTGGGGGCCTCGCGGGTACGCGATCTATTTGAGCAGGCCAAGGCCAACGCCCCGGCCATTGTGTTTGTTGATGAGATTGACGCGGTGGGCCGTCACCGCGGCGCCGGATTGGGTGGCGGCCACGACGAGCGCGAACAGACCTTGAACCAGTTGCTGGTGGAAATGGATGGCTTTGACGCCACCACCAACGTGATCTTGATTGCGGCTACCAACCGGCCAGATATTTTGGACCCGGCGCTGCTGCGGCCGGGTCGGTTTGACCGCCAGATCACAGTGGGAGCCCCTGATTTGAAGGGCCGCCAGGCAATCTTGGAGGTCCACGCCAAGGGCAAACCCATGGCGGAGGACGTGGATTTGCCCACTGTGGCTAAGCGCACCCCAGGGTTCACCGGAGCCGATCTAGCTAACGTACTCAACGAGGCGGCTTTGCTGACCGCCCGGGTGGGCCAGAGTCAAATCTCCAACGCCAACGTTGATGAAGCCATTGACCGGGTGGTGGCTGGCCCCCAACGCTCTTCGTTGATCATGACTGAGGCGGAGAAGAAGAACACCGCCTACCATGAGGGCGGCCACGCCGTGGTGGCGGCGGCCCTGCGCAACACCGACCCGGTCACCAAGGTGACCATCTTGCCGCGCGGCCGGGCGCTGGGGTACACCATGGTCATGCCCACCAGGGACAAGCATTCGGTCACCCGTAACGAGTTGCTTGATCAACTGGCCTACGCCATGGGTGGGCGGGTAGCCGAAGAAATGATCTTTCACGATCCAACCACCGGTGCGTCCAATGACATTGAGGAAGCCACCAAGACCGCCCGCCGGATGGTCACCGAATACGGCATGAGTGCTGGGCTTGGGGCGGTGCGTTACGGCCAGAGTGAGGGCGAGGTCTTCCTTGGACGCGACTACGGCCACCAACGTGACTACTCCGAGGCGGTGGCGGCCGGTATTGACGCTGAGGTGAGGGCCCTGATTGAACAGGCTCACACCGAGGCGTGGGAGGTGCTCATGGCTAACCGGGTGGTGTTGGACCGGCTGGTGCTGGAGCTCTTGGACAAGGAAACCTTGAATGAAGCCGAACTGGCGGTGATCTTTGAAGGCTTAGTGCAGCGTGAAGAGCGGCCGGTCTGGTTGTCCTCGCAGGAACGGCCAGTGTCCTTTCAACCGCCGGTGCTCACGCCGGCTGAAGCCTCAGCTCTCCACAATGGCCAAACCAGCGCTGAAGAGCCCAAGTGAGCTGGACCGTGCCGCCAGACCAAGTCAGTGATCCACCCCCGCCGCGGTTCGACGGCGCCCGGGTGGAGGCGGCGGTCAAAGAATTGCTTTACGGCATTGGCGAGGACCCCGAACGGGACGGCCTACGTGGCACTCCAGCCAGGGTAGCGAAGGCTGCGGCGGAACTGTTCGCTGGCCTGCACAGCGATCCGCGGTCCGAACTGGAGGCCGTTTTTGATGTTGGCCACCAAGAGTTTGTGCTGGTCAGAGACATTGCCTTCTATTCGATGTGTGAGCATCACCTCATGCCTTTCCACGGGCGAGCCCATGTTGGGTATATCCCCGGACAGCATGGCCGGGTGACCGGCTTGTCCAAACTGGCCCGGCTGGTGGGTGGGTTTGCCCGGCGGCCGCAACTCCAAGAACGGTTGACCAGTGAGGTGGCAGACGCGGTGATGCAAGGCCTGGAGGCTCGCGGCGCCATTGTGGTGGTCGAGGCTGAGCACCTGTGCATGTCAATGCGCGGCGTTAGGGCGCCGGGGGCAAAAACCGTCACCAGCGCGGTGCGCGGTGTCTTAAGGTCGGCCGCCACTAGGGCTGAGGCCATGAGCCTGATTCTGGGAGAATCCAGGTGATTGGCCAGGTTCACCGGTCTGATGGGCTAGTCGGTTGGCGCTGTGCATCGTGGCTTATCCTCCGCGTTGGCGGTTGATGGGCAGCCTATTGTGATGCTGCGACCAACCGGCTTGCCACGTGGGCTAGCTGACTTGGAGCGCACGGCGGTGATGGGGATCTGCAACGTCACGCCAGATTCTTTTGCCTGCGACGGACGCTACTTTGAGGCTGACGCGGCGGTTGGCCACGCTGAGGCCATGTTGACCAGTGGCGCCGATTTGGTTGACGTGGGAGGTGAGTCAACCCGGCCGGGGGCTGGTCGGATCGACCTGGCTGAGGAGCTGCGCCGGGTGGTGCCGGTGGTGGAGCGCCTGGCCAGGGTGGGAGCGGTGGTGTCGGTCGACACCATGCGTTCAGAGGTAGCCCTGGCGGCCGCTGAGGCTGGAGCCTGCCTGATCAACGATGTCTCAGGGGGCTTAGCTGACGGGGCCATGCTAAAGGTGATGGCCGACATCGCAAAACCCTGTGTCCTGAGCCACTGGCGCGGGCCGTCTAAACAGATGGACCAGCTGGACCACTACTCCGACCCGGCACGTCAGGTGGCGGAGGAGCTGGCTGAGCGGCTGGCGGCGGCTGAGGCGGCTGGGATTGCCTTAACGCGGGTGGTGCTTGACCCGGGTCTGGGCTTTGCCAAGGTTGGGTCAACCAATTGGCGGGTGTTAGCCGGGATAGAACACCTGGTGGCCTTGGGTCAGCCACTGTTGTTGGGGGGTTCGCGCAAGCGTTTCCTGGGGTCGGTACTAGGGGTGGCTGAGCCAGCGGCGGCAAAGGGGCAGTGGGAACGGTTTGACGCGGCCACCGCCGCGCTTTCGACGTTGGCGGCTCAGGCCGGTCTATGGTGTGTGCGGGTGCATCATGTGGCACCAAACCTAGACGCTGTGAAGGTGGGATATGCCTGGCGTACCGGATCGATGGAGTGATGGCCGCGACACCCGTTTTGGGTCGGTGGGCCTGGAGCAAGGTGACGATGTCATTTTGCTGACTGGCTTGGCGGCACACGGCTATCACGGTGTGTACCAATCAGAACGCGACATGGGTCAACCATTCAAGGTGGACCTGGCCATGTACGTCGATTTGGCGGCTGCTGCCGCCACCGACGACCTCTCCATGTCGGTCGACTACGCCCAGGTAGCCAAGCAAGTGGTGGATTTGATGGCTGGTCAACCAGTCCAACTGCTTGAGACCTTGGCTCAAAGGATTGCTGACTGTGTGCTGGCTGATGGGCGCATCAACGCAGTCGAAGTGACGGTGCACAAACCGCAAGCTCAGCTGGGGGTGAGTTGCCAAGATGTGGCTGTCAGGTTGCTGCGCCACCAGGGCGGTACCCCGTCTGGTGGTCAATCCGGGTTGGTTGAAGCCGGCCAGGTGCCATTTGATCTGGGTGATGGGCCGTCCAGCGCACCTGCACCGCCCATGATTGACCCGTGGGCGGTGCGGGCAGACATGCCCAGTTGGCCCACCGCCATGGCGGGGCCACCGAGCCAAGCGCCTTGGTCTTCATCACCTGGGTCTCCTAGCCGCGATGCCTCAGCGTCGCTCCCTGCCGCCGGTTTGTCAGCGGCGTCTCACGCCGTCCATGCCGAGCCGGAGGCTGTCCGGCCGGTTGGAACAGCCACTGAAGAACCTGCCAGTTCGCCGCCACGGCGCCGGCGGGCTCAGTCCCACGCTTTGGACCAGGCACCAAAAGTCCTCACCGAAGCGATTGTGGCCATGGGGGCCAACGTGGGTGACGCCTTGGAAACGCTGCGATCAGCGGTGAAGGACATTGACAGCGAACCAGGTGTCCAAGTGGTTGACGCCTCTCCCTTAGCCCGCACGCAGGCCGTCGGGGTAAGCGATCAATCCGACTTCTTTAACGGCGTGCTGCGGGTGCACACCAAGCTCTCAGCCCGCCAGCTCTGGCGGGTGCTAGTGGGGGTGGAGCGGGCCCATGGCCGCGAGCGAACGGTCCAGTGGGGGCCACGCACGTTGGACCTGGACTTGGTGACCTATGGTTCATTAGTGGCCACCGATGCCGAACTGACCGTGCCACATCCTCGGGCTCACCGGCGGGCCTTCGTCTTGCTGCCGTGGGCCCAAATGGCACCACGAGCGCAGTTGCCTGGGCCAAACGGAGGCCCGGTGGCTGAACTGGCTGACGTTGCCCCTGACCGGCCGGGCGTGAGATGGCTGGCACCCAATTGGCTAGGCACGGAACACCGCCCCACAAAAGTGACCCCTGCGGCCCCGCCAGTGCCGTGGCTCAAAGTGTTACCCTCGCCACCGTCCACTCCACCAGGCGGCAGTACCTTGGTCGGCGGTGTTGACCTAGCCCAAGCCGCTGGTTTTCCGTGAGCCGGCCATAACCACATGAACCCAACCAAGACCGGCTTGCCGACCAAGGGACCGGCCCGGTCAGGTCATTGTTGGTCTGGGGCTGTGCGGTGCGCCGAATTGCTCATGGCTTATCCTTTGCCACCACCTGTTATCCACGAGCAGGCGGATTTTGCACAAACCCGGGTAGCACTCGTTCGCTGACCAGCGCGTTTGCAGATTGCACGCGAGCTTATATGCATTTTTCGCCTGCTCACGGAAGGTGAGCTGCATTTGGACCCGACCGGACACCTGAACGTTTGGCTGTGCCATAGGATGGCCTGATGCGGCCCACCAAGCTGTCCACCATCTTGCTGACCGCCCTGGTTAGTGGGGTTGTCAGCTGGGCAGGTTTGGATCTAGCCACCTCTCGGTTGGGTCACTTCATGGCCGTGCCGTGGACGGTTCCGGCCCTGCTGTTGATCATGGCTGGGCTGATTGTGGTGTTGGGCTGGCCTGTCCGCCAGTACGTCAAAGGCCAGCGTCGCCACGTTGACCGCCTAAGGGCTGCCAGCGTGGTTGCCCTGGGTAAGGCTTGCACGTTGGCCGGCTCAGCCCTGACCGGACTGTATTCAGCCTTGACTTTGGTGGTGCTGGGGCAGGTCAACGCCGGTTCTCCGTCTGGGCGGGTGTGGCCCTGCGCGGCAGCCGCCCTAGCCGCTGCGGTACTAGCGGCGGCCGGGCGCTTGGTGGAGTGGTTTTGTCAGTTGCCCCCCGATGATCCCACCAGCCAGGCCGGCGCCAACGGCAGCCAACAAGACCGGCGAGCCGAGCCCCAAGCTGCCTAGAGTTGCCAGAGAACTCTGGCGGACTTGCGCCGGACCGGATCGGGCGATCCGTTCGGACGCAACATGATGTGATGGATTTCCTTCAATTGGACGCTGGCCGAAGGTGCGAGGGTTGCATCAGTGGGGAGGGGTTGACTGTTCGAGGCCCACGCCTCTCCGGTCCAGCTACCGCCGCATTGTTCTAACTCGCCGGTGCTGCGTTGCTGGGATGATGGAGCGGTGAATGACGAACTTGACCCAGTGGCTTTCGGCGTGATTGGTCTAGGCCGGGTTGGCGGGGCGGTGGCCCGGGCACTACACCTGGCTGGGCACCCGGCCGTGGGTGTGAGTGTGCACGGCCAAATTGACCAAGACCGGGTGGATGCGTTGGTGCCTGGCATTGCGCTGCTTGAGCCGGCAGAAGTGGCCGAAAAGGCCGGTCTGGTTTGGTTGACCGTGCCAGATGACCTCATTGAACCACTGTGCCTTGAGCTGTCCAGCTACTGGCACCCCGGCCAGGTGGTCATCCACACCTGCGGTGCCAAGGGGGTGGCCGCCTTGGCACCCGCTAGCGCTCGCGGTGCTATTGCTCTGGCCATCCACCCTGTCATGACCTTTTCCGGCACCTCGTTGGACGTTTCGCGGATGAACGGCGCGCCGTTCGCCATAACCACCCCGCGCGGCATGGAGCCCCTGGCTCAAGCCCTGGTTCACGAACTAGGTGGGGTGGCTTTCATTGTTAGGGAAGATGACCGGAGTTTGTATCACGTTGCACTGTGCCACCTGTCCAACCACATGGTGACTTTGGTGGGTCAAGCTCGCACATTACTGCAAGCCGCCACGCTCGAAGACCCCAGTGAGGTGCTGACACCCCTAGCCAAGGCCAGTTTGGACGGTGCCTTGAGGGCCGGCATCGGCGCATTGACAGGACCGATTAGCCGAGGCGACGTGACCACGGTGGTGCGCCAACGTGAAGCTCTGGTCAACTATGCCGCCACCCGCGGTGCCCTGGTGGATGGCCAAATGGCGCTAGACCAAGCCGGTGCGGCTGCTTTGGATGCGGTCCATACTTACCTGGAGTTGGCCAGAATGACCGCGCGGGCGGCCCAGCGATCGGGTCAGATTGACCAAGCAGTGTTGCAGCGCCTAGAGGCCGCCCTGGGCGACCAAACCAACACAACCTCAGCAGATCAGGACAGCCGTGAGTAACCTGCCAACGCTGGTGCACAGTCGGGCCGAACTTGGTCAAGTCCTTGATCAAGGACCACGCACCGTGGTGATGACCATGGGGGCGCTGCATCAAGGACACCTTGACTTAGTCGACCGGGCGGTGGCCCATGGCGGCCAGATCGTAGTCACCATCTTTGTCAACCCACTGCAATTCGGCCAAGGGGAGGACTTCGAATCCTATCCGCGCGGCCTGGAGGCGGACCTGGCAGCCCTGCAAGGGCGCGGTGTGGCGGTGGTTTATGCCCCATCAGTGGCTGATATTTACCCCCGGGGCAAGCCCGACATTACGGTGGCGGCTGGACAGTTGGGGCAGGTTTTCGAAGGAGCCTGCCGTCCTGGTCATTTCGATGGCGTACTGACCGTGGTGCACAAGCTCCTGCTCCGTACAGGGGCCACCACCGCCGTCTTTGGGCAAAAAGACGCCCAACAGCTGGCGTTGATCCGGCGTCTGGTGACGGACCTGGACCTGCCGGTTCAGGTACTAGCGGTGCCCACCAGACGGGATCCGGACGGTTTGGCAATGTCCAGCCGCAACCAACGCCTTGACGCCCAAGCCAGAGCCAAAGCGCTGGTACTGCCGCGGGCTCTCGCTGCTGGGGCGGCTGAAGCAGCTAAATCCGCTGTAGCCAGCGCCATCCGCCAAGCCGCTTGGCGGATTCTGGGGGCGGCGCTCCCTGACCTGGTCGTGGACTACCTGGAAGTGGTCGAGCCAGATAGTTTTGCTTGGCTGCAGGATTCTTACCAAGGCCCCGGCTTGATTATTGGAGCTCTGCGGGTGGGGGACACGCGGTTGATTGATAACGCGCCAATCACTGTGGGTTAACCAGCCTCGTCCTGTGGTCGGCCGCCCGCCCCGGTAGCCTATGGGACGTGACTTTGTCCCAACAAGATGATCAGGGCCGTGCTGGGTTGTCCGAACAAGCATCAGTGCGGCGGGCAAAACGCCAGGCCATGATTGATTCTGGGGTGGCGCCCTACCCGGCGGCGGTACCCCTCTCCGCCACCATTGCCCAGGTGCGGGAACAATTCCCCGACCTGGCAATAGGACAAGAAACCGACCACGTGGTTGGCGTGGCTGGCCGGGTGATCTATCTGCGCAACACCGGCAAACTCTGTTTTGCCACCCTGCAAAGTGGGGATGGCCAGCGCCTCCAAGCCATGGTCTCACTAGCTCAAGTGGGCCAAGACGCGCTGGATCGCTTCAAGTCACTGGTAGACCTGGGTGACCACCTGTTTGTCCAGGGCCGGGTCATTTCATCCAAGCGGGGCGAATTGTCAGTCTTGGCGGACGGGTGGCAGATGGCCGCCAAGGCGTTGCGGCCGTTGCCGGTGCTGCACGCCGATCTGTCAGATGAGGCCCGCATCAGGGACCGGTCAGCCGACCTGATTGTGCGCCAGTCCGCCCGCGACGTGGCTAGGCAGCGCTCTCGCTTGGTGCGCTCGGTGCGCGAATCGATGTACCGCCGAGCTTATGATGAAATTGAGACACCGGTACTGCAAACCATCCACGGCGGGGCCGCCGCCCGGCCCTTTGTCACCCACATCAACGCCTACAACCTGGACCTGTACCTACGGATTGCGCTGGAGCTGTTTTTGAAGCGGGCTTTGGTGGGCGGCATGGACAAAGTGTTCGAGATTGGCAAGGTCTTTCGCAACGAGGGCGCTGACTCCAGCCATTCGCCAGAGTTCACCATGTTAGAGGCCTATCAGGCATACGGCGACTACAACACCATGGCCGAATTGACTCAGGGCATCATCCAAGAAGCCGCGGTGGCGGTGATGGGCTCAACCACCGTGCCAAGACCCGACGGCTCGGTCTATGAACTGGGTGGGCAATGGGCCACCTTGGACCTCTATGACTCGCTCAGCGCAGCCGTGGGGGAGGCCATCACCCCCGAGACACCACTAGCGCGTTTGAGCTCCTTAGCGGAGCGGTTCGAACTGAGCTACGACCCGAAACAGGCCAGCCACGGCAAACTGGTCGAATTGTTGTTCGAAGAATTGGTGGCCACCGGCCTGACGTCACCGACCTTTGTCAGGGACTTCCCGGTGGAGACCTCACCGTTGACCCGCCAGCACCGCACCAAGCCGGGGGTGGTGGAAAAGTGGGATCTGTATGTTGACGGTGTGGAACTAGCCACGGCTTACAGCGAGCTAGCTGACCCGGTGATCCAGCGGCAGCGGCTCGAAGCCCAGGCCGCCTTGGCTGCCAGCGGGGATGAAGAAGCCATGAGGTTGGACCAGGACTTCTTGAGTGCCATGGAATACGGCATGCCGCCGGCTGGCGGCATGGGAATGGGGATTGACCGGTTGGCCATGGTTCTGACCGGATTGGGGATTCGGGAGACCACATTGTTCCCCATAGTTAAACCGTTGATTTGACTAAATCAGGGTATGATAGTCAGACGGCGTTTTGAAACGCCGTTGTTCAGTTCAACTGTTGTATTGGAGTTGTATAAATGGCGCAGCGCGTACAGGTATTATTGGTAGACGACCTTGACGGCTCAACAGCCACCGAATCGGTGACCTTCGCTCTTGACGGCGTCACCTATGAGATTGACTTGACGGGGCAAAACGCCGCCAAGCTCAGGGCTGAGTTGGCGCCTTGGATTGATGCCGGCCGCAAGGTGGCTGGCCGAGTGGCTCGCGTCGCCATGCGCAAGCCGGTTGATGCGGAGACCGCTAAGATGCGGGCCTGGGCCAGGGCTAATGGCTACAGTGTTTCGGCTCGGGGCCGGATTGCCGCTGACATCCAAGAGGCCTACCGTCAGGCCAATAAGTAGTTCAGGCGTAACAATGACATACCGATTGGTTTTGTTGCGCCACGGAGAATCTCTGTGGAATGCTAAGAACCTTTTCACCGGTTGGGTCGACGTTGCCCTTTCGGAAAAAGGCACAGCCGAAGCGGCCCGCGGCGGACAGCTGCTGGTCTCAGAAGGCTATTTACCTGACGTGTTGCACACTTCGCTCTTGCGCCGGGCCATAACCACGGCCAACTTGGCGCTTGATGCGGCAGACCGTCACTGGATTGACGTCAAGCGGACCTGGCGGCTCAACGAGCGCCACTATGGTGCCCTTCAGGGCATGGACAAGACGCAAATCCGCGATCAGTACGGGGATGACCAGTTCATGATTTGGCGCCGGTCATATGACACCCCGCCACCGCCAATCGAAGCTGGCTCGGAGTATTCGCAGGACACCGATCCGCGTTACGCCGGTGAGCCAGTTGTCCTGACCGAGGCGTTGAAGAACGTGCTGGAGCGGGTCCTGCCCTACTGGGAGCAGGCGATTGTGCCAGACCTGGTGGCCGGTAAGACGGTCTTGGTGGCGGCGCATGGTAATTCTCTCAGAGCGCTAGTCAAGCACCTTGATCAAATTTCAGATCAGGCAATTGCCGGTTTGAACATTCCCACCGGCATTCCGTTGGTCTATCACCTAGACAATGATCTGAAGCCGGAAAATCCAGGCGGTACCTACCTTGATCCCAAGGCCGCTGAAGCCGCCATCCAGGCGGTAGCCAACCAGGGCAAGAAATAGGCCTAGGGCGGCTACGACCTGCTATTTCACCTTGTCTTGCGGGCCGGTCAAGCTACTTTCGTGGTAGACTTGGCCGGTTCGCTAGAGGGGAAGTATTAGAACTCATGTCATTCGCTGTTGGAGAGACCGTGGTTTATCCTCACCACGGCGCCGCCCTGATTGAGGACATCAGCACCCGTTCCATCCGTGGTGTTGAAAGAGTTTATTTGCGGTTACGTGTCACTCAAGGCGACTTGACCATTGAGGTGCCGGCCGACAATGTTGAGCTGGTTGGCGTGCGTGATGTGGTGGGCCCTGAAGGCTTAGAACGGGTCTTTGCGGTGCTGCAAGCCAACGTGAAAGAAGAGCCGACCAACTGGTCTAGACGCTACAAAGCTAACGTGGAAAAGATTGCCTCAGGTGATGTCATCAAGGTGGCTGAAGTGGTGCGTGACCTGTCGCGGCGTGACACCAACCGGGGGCTGTCAGCTGGGGAGAAGCGCATGCTAGCCCGGGCGCGCCAAATCCTGGTCTCTGAGCTGGCACTGGCGGATAAGACTGATGAGGCTTCAGCAGAAATCCGGCTCGATGAGGTCTTAGCTGCTGCCGTAGTGGGATGAATCTGCGCACCGGCATTGGTTTTGACGCCCACCGCTTTGCTGCGGGTCCCAAACCACTCCGGTTGGCTTTACTAACTTGGCCCGGGCATTTCGCCCTTGAGGGGCATTCCGATGGCGATGTCGTAGCCCACGCTCTGGTAGACGCCATTGCCTCAGCTGGTGGGTTGGGTGACATTGGCGCACTTTTCGGTCAGACAGACCCGCGCTTTGCCGGAGCGGACTCCACGCTTTTCTTGACTGGCGTGATTGAACGTCTCCACAAATCTGGTTTCCATCTGGTTAACGCCGCAGTGCAGTTGATCGGTAATTCCCCGGTGCTGGCGCCACGGCGCGCTGAAGCCCAAGCCGCTATCTCCAAGGCGGTTGGGGCGCCGGTCTCACTAGCCGCCACCACCACCGACGCCATGGGGTTTACCGGCCGGGGTGAGGGTTTGGCTGCATTCGCCAGCGCCCTGGTGTCCAGGGACTAGTGGCTTACAGCCCTGTCTTGCGGTCAGTCGAACTGGACTTGACACGGCTGGCCGGTTACCGGAGCGACTGCCAGCAGCCTGATGAACAACCGGTAGGTTGGTTCCATGGCCTTAAAGCTGCACGACACAGCCACTGGAACGCTGCGCGAGTTTGTACCACTCAGTGCCGAGCGGGTTGGCATCTACCAGTGCGGGGCCACCGTGCAAGGCGCCCCCCACGTTGGTCACCTGCGTCCAGCGGTGGTGTTTGACATTCTGCGCCGCTGGTTGGAGCGCCAGTTTGGTGAGGTGCGCTTCATTCGTAATGTCACCGATATTGACGACAAAATCCTGGCCAAGGCGGCTGAGGCAGGCCAGCCCTGGTGGGCCTGGGCCGGCCATTTCGAACGCGAATTCACCGCCGCCTACCAGGTCCTTGGGGTGCGTCCACCGACCTATGAGCCGCGCGCCACCGGCTTGGTGCCAGAGATGATCGAATTTGTCGACCGGCTGATCCAGCGCGGTCACGCCTATGTGGGGCCAAGCGGTTCGGTCTACTTTGACGTGCACTCCTGGCCGGCTTACGGCGAACTAACCCATCAGCGCCTGGTGGATTTGGCGCCCAGTGAAGACGGCGCGCTGACCGACAAGCGCCACCCGCATGACTTTGCCCTGTGGAAGGCGGCCAAGGCGGGTGAGGCTGACGCCAGTTGGTCAACCCAGTGGGGGCCAGGCCGGCCGGGCTGGCACTTGGAGTGCTCGGCCATGGCGCTGCGCTATTTGGGGGAAAGCTTCGACATTCACTGTGGTGGCTTGGACCTGCGCTTCCCTCACCATGAGAACGAACAAGCGCAGTCGCGCGCCGCTGGTTATGGCTTTGCCCAGCTGTGGCTGCATAACGGGTTGCTGACCCAAGCCGGCGTCAAAATGTCCAAATCATTGGGTAATTCGCTGCTGATCAGCGAGCTGTTGAAGCAGGCCAAGCCGGTGGTGATCCGCTACGCTCTGACGGCCGCTCATTACCGCTCCACCTTGGAGTTTTCCCCGGACACCCTGCGCGAATCTGAGGCCGCTTTTGAACGTATCACCGGTTTTGTGCGCCGGGCCGGTGAACGGGTGACGGTCAGTGACATTGAGGCCACACCGCTGCCGGAGGCGTTTGTTCAGGCCATGGATGATGACCTGAACACAGCCGGTGCGCTGGCCCAGGTCCACGAGGCCGTGCGGGTGGGTAACACTGCTTTAGCAGAGTTTGACGATGCCGAACTGGCCTTGGCCTTAGCCGTCACCAGAGCCATGCTGGCCGCCTTGGGCCTTGATCCCTTGGCTGACCCTTGGGCTGAGGATTGTGGCACCGAGGCCGCCGCCATGACCGCGCTAGCCGCCCTGGTCGAAGACCGGCTAGAGGCCCGGGCCAAAGCCCGGACCACCCGCGACTACCAGACAGCTGATTCGATCCGCGACGCCCTCCAAGCGGCCGGCATCCAGGTCGAAGACTCACCCGGCGGCGCCCGCTGGCGGCTAACCGCTAGCTAATGATCCTGGCTGCTTTGCTAGGCTGCATGTTCCGTGGCAGGCAATTCATCCAAGCGGGGAGCAGTGCGCAAAGCCGGCACCAAAAAGGGAGCCACCGTGGGCTCCGGCGGCCGTGGCCGCCGGGCGCTGGAGGGCAAGGGTCCCACTCCGAAAGCCACTGACCGGCCGTACCATCCAGCCGCCAAACGAGCGGCGGCAGCGGCCAAACGGCCGTCCAGCCGGGCACCGGTGGCCATATCCAGCCCGGACTTGGTGGTGGGACGCAACGCTGTGCTGGAAGCCCTCGAAGCTGGTGTGCCAGCCCTGCGCCTGGACCTAGCCACCGGTTTGAAGTCCGATGACCGGCTCAAACAAGCCATCAAACTAGCCGCCGACCAGTCTCTGCCCATCCAAGAGATCTCCCGGCAGCAACTCGACAAGATAGCCCGATCCAAGAATCATCAAGGCATTGCCCTGAAGACCAAGCCCTACCGCTACGCCCAGCTCGCGGATTTGCTGACGCGGGCGGCTGACGCCGGTCAAGTGCCGCTGGTGGTGGCTCTGGATGCGATCACCGACCCACATAATCTGGGGGCCGTGCTGCGCTCGGCCGCCGCTTTTGGCGCCCATGGCGTGGTGATCCCCGAACGGCGTTCGGCCGGTGTGGGGCCCACCGCCTGGAAAGTCAGTGCTGGAGCAGCCGCCCACCTACCGGTGGCGCGAGTGCCCAACTTGGTGCAAGCGCTGACGGGGCTGAAAGCTGAAGGTCTGTTTGTGGTGGGGTTAGATGGCCAGGCCAGCACCGACATCGCCGATCTTGGACTAGCGGACAGGCCCCTGGTGCTAGTGGTCGGCTCGGAGGGGCAAGGGATGGCCCGGCTCACCCGGCAAGCCTGCGACCAAATGGTAGCCATTGCCATTGATCCGGCAGCGCAATCACTCAATGCGGCCGTGGCTACCGGCATTGCCCTGTACCAGGTCCGCCAGGCCCGCCTCTAGCCCAGGACTACGTCGTCGGCGGGGGGCAGCTCAATGGTGTTGGCCAAGATCAGTGATTCCTCGTCGCGGCGGTGGCGTAGCACGGTGTCGATGTAGCTGCGCCGAGCCTCATCAAGGGACACAAACCGGTTTTTGTGCTGGGAAACAAACCAACGGTGCTCCAACACCTCATGGAAAATCTGGGGCAGCTCCAGCTTGCCGCGCAGTTCGCGCGGCACCGCCCGCACGGTTGGTTCAAACACGGTCATCAACCAGTCGTGGGCCACGTAATCCTCGTCCACGTCCGTTTGGTCGGTGGCCGCTCGGTAGGTGTCCAGGTCGTTGAGCAACCGTCTGGCCTGGTTTTCTTGGACGTCCAGCCCAGTTAGCCGGAACAGGCGGCGTTGATGGTGGCCGGCGTCAACCACCTGCGGGCGGATTTTGACCTCCGTGCCGTCCGGCGAGGTCACCATGGACAATTCGGCCACATCAAAGCCCAGGTCATTGAGGCGGTTGATCCGTTCCTGCAGCCGCCAGTGCGCGTCGGTGGCCACGGTTTCTTCTTCGGTTAGGGCGGTCCACAGTTGCAGGTAGCGTTCATGCAGAAAATCGCCGATGGCGATTGGGTCCAGCTCGGCTTCCAACATGTCGCCGGCTTCCAGATCCATCAACTCGCCAATCACATTGACCCGGGCTAGATCTAGGTCATACAACCGCTGGCCATCGGTCAGCGTTTCATGCAAATCCCCGGTTTCAGCGTCCACCAAGAAGGCCGAAAAGGCGCTGGCGTCCCGCCTAAACAGGGTGTTCGACAGCGACACGTCCCCCCAGTAGAAGCCAATCAGGTGCAGGCGCACCATCAACAAAGCCAGGGAATCTAGCAGCCGAGTGGCCGTGGCGGGCCGGAGGCGTTGGGAGAATAGTGCCCGGTAGGGCAGAGAAAATTTCAAGTGCTGGGTGATTAGCGCCGCGTCCAGTTCCTCGCCAGCTGCCCCCTGCCGCCCAGCCACCACTGCCACCGGCTCAACTGACGGTTCGCCCAGGGCCTTGAGCTCCTTCAATAGCTGGTATTCGCGCGCGGCGTAGTACTGGGAGATTTCCTTGACTGCCACCACCCGGCCAGACAGGCGAGCAAAGCGCACCACGTGCCGGGAGATGCCCCGTGGCAAGGCCACCACCACTGATTCAGGCCACTGCTCCAAAGGCAGGTCCCAAGGCAAGGTCAGCAGATCGGGGTTGGGCTCAACCGCGGTGATTGTCAGTGATTTTGGCGTCTGTTGAAGAGCCACCTCGGGCCGCGCTGATGTGGTCAGCCCATCGCGCTGACCGGTGGAAACGCGGCTGGAAAGTTTGGGCGACTGGGGCGCAACTCGCGCCGCCTGCTTCTTGGGTTTGGCGCGCATGATTCACCAGCCCCCTATTGAGGTTCTCCCTGAGCTAGCAAAAAACAGGCGACACCGGCGCGCAGCCCAGCGCGCCGGTGCCGTCATCTTCCTGTTTAGCCTTCCAATCGATCACCGGTGGACGGTGAGAAGTTGTGCTGGTCCTGCGGGCGGATGGCAATGTAGACGGTTTGGCCCTTGTCTGGCACGGCCCGGGGGTCCACCCGGGCGATCAGTTGCCCACCCTGCAAGGTGGTGGTCTTGGGATCATCACCAATGATGGTGCCGTAAGCGTAAGCGTCAGAACCCAGTTCCTCCACGATCGATATCTCCACTGGGACAGCGCCGGGGGTGGCAGTGGTCAACACTTCGACGTTCTCCGGCCTGAATCCAACCACCAGCTTGCCCTCATCTTCTGGGGTTAGGGCAGCTAATACTGCTGCGGGCAAAGGCAGTTCGGCTTGACCGACCTGCGCCATGTTGCCTCTCACCGGGAAGGTGCCAATGTTCATGGCCGGCGAGCCAATGAAGCTGGCTACAAAGACGTTGGCTGGCTTGTCATACAAGGTCAGTGGCGAACCGACCTGTTGCAGCAAGCCCTTGTTGAGGACCGCGATCCGGTCTCCCATGGTCAGAGCTTCAGTTTGGTCGTGGGTGACGTACACCGTAGTGACCCCCAGCCGGCGTTGCAGGGAGGCGATCTGGGTGCGGGTGGAGACCCGCAGTTTGGCGTCCAGGTTGCTCAAAGGCTCATCCATCAAGAACACTTGCGGTTGGCGCACAATGGCGCGGCCCATGGCCACGCGTTGACGCTGGCCGCCGGACAGAGCCTTGGGCTTGCGACTGAGGTATTCAGACAGGTCCAAAATCTTGGCGGCTTCTTCGACTCGCTCGCGAATTTGGGCTTTGGGCATGCCAGCAATTTTCAAGGCGAAACCCATGTTGTCGGCCACTGTCATGTGGGGATACAAGGCGTAGTTCTGGAACACCATGGCAATGTCGCGGTCTTTGGGCTGAACGTCAGTGACGTCTCTTTCGCCAATCAGGATGCGGCCGTCGTTGACCTCTTCCAAGCCAGCTAGCATGCGCAAAGAGGTTGATTTGCCGCACCCAGACGGTCCCACCAATACCAGGAATTCGCCATCTTGGATTTCAAGGTCCAAGTGGTCGACAGCTGGTTCGGTGCTCCCTGGGTAAATCCGGGTGGCCCCATCAAAGGTCACAGTAGCCATAACAGCTTCCCTTCACCGGCAGGTACGTGCCGGACGATCCGTAGTGAAGGCACCACGCGTGGCGGCCAACAACGCCCAGATTTTGAGCATCGGGTTCCATCTTGCCACGCTGTTCAGTGAATTGCACGTCCAGTTAAGTTCGTGGTAACACGCTGCCCGGCGTCACTGGCCCCATGGCTGCCAGTGTTTGGCCTGGCTAGGTAACTGGTGTTCAACACCAGTTACCTAGGCCACACACTATGCTTGCCACCGCGTTTGCTCCTCGCCTTCGGCTCGTCAACAGCTACAACCGATTGAGCCGAAT
>Ga0123356_10002233_pt1 | contig 20860 bp, 15 predicted proteins | sample TergutEmb28metaG_2_FD_92546 | JGI IMG/M metagenome (GOLD analysis project Ga0123356, IMG submission 92546) | Embiratermes neotenicus P3 segment gut microbial communities from Petit-Saut dam, French Guiana - Emb289 P3 | ecosystem: Host-associated > Arthropoda: Insects > Digestive system > Gut ... | reverse complement strand
GAAGGCTGCGGCGCGGCGCCCACGGCGCGGCGGGCGAGATCGGTCACGTGCCCGTGGACCCGGTTGGCGCGCCCTGCTCGTGCGGACAGCGTGGCTGCCTGGAGCTGCGGGCCTCAGGTTCCGCCCTGTCTGCCGCCTGGCCGGCCGATGGGGAGGCGACACCGGCCGCGACCCTCTTCGCGGCGGCTGCCGCCGGTGACCGCGAAGCGGTCACGGCCCGTGACCGGTTCGCCGCGGGGGTCGCCGACGCGGTCCGGATGCTCGGTCTTGCGGTCGACCCGGTCACGATCATCATCGGCGGCGGCGTCACGCACGTGGGCGAGCCGCTGCTTGCCGCGGTCACCGGGGCCCTGCGCGCCCAGGCCGCGACTTCCCCGTTCCTGGCCGCCCTTGACCTGGGCAGCCGGGTAAGGCTGCTACCGGGCGAGGTGCCCGTCGCCGCGATCGGAGCCGCCATGATCGGCAAATCTGGATGAGCGTCCCGCGGATCACGGGTGCGCTCTCCCGGCCGGGGAAGGTGCCCGGTGCAGCGACGATCCACCGCCGCTGCATGGAGGAAAGTAGCTGATGGAGGTCGTGCCACTCGGATCGGCCGGCGAGATCGCCGAGGTCGCGGCGGACATCATCGAGGCGGTCGTCCGCCGCAAGCCCGCGGCGGTCCTCGGACTGGCCACAGGGTCGACGCCGCTCCCGACGTACCGCGAGCTTCTCCGCCGCCACGAGGCCGGCGTCGGGCCTTGTTACGCCGATGTGACCTGTTTCAACCTCGACGAATACGTCGGCCTGCCCGCGGCGCACGAGCAAAGCTACCGGGCGACCATCGCCCGTGAGCTGACCGATGGTCTGGGCGTCAGTTCAGACCGGGTCAATGGCCCGGACCCTGTCGCCGACGGCCTCCTGACAGCGGGGGAGCGGTATGAGGCGCTGATCGCGGCAGCAGGCGGTATCGACGTTCAACTGCTCGGCATCGGTTCCGACGGTCACCTGGCCTTCAACGAACCCGGATCATCGCTGGCCAGCCGCACCCGGATCAAGACCCTCACCAGGCAGACGCGGAAGGACAACGCCCGCTTCTTCGGCTCGCCCGATGAGGTGCCGACCCACGTGCTAACGCAGGGACTGGGGACCATCCTCGAAGCTCGTCACCTGGTGCTCATCGCAATCGGCGAGATGAAGGCCGAAGCGACCGCGGCCGCCGTGGAGGGCCCGGTCTCGGCGTCGTGCCCGGCATCCGTGCTGCAACTTCACCCGCATGTCACGGTGCTGCTTGACCCGACGTCGGCAGCCCGCCTTGCCCGCCTCGCCTACTACCGCGAGGTGTACTCCGCCAAGCCGGCGTGGCAGGGCTTCTAGGCCGCCACGGCGCGAGGTCGACGGGTGCGGGGCAGCCGGCCGGACCCGCTCGGCCGCTGAGGTCTCGCCCGTCGGGAACGACCCCGGCAGGGAGTTACCAGCCCGGTTGCATGCGCCGGTCTCCGCGCCGCGTCACCCCGCCCGGATGATTCGGGCCAGAAGGACAGGGAGCGGCGCCGGTGGCGGCCGGAAGTAGCGGCGGGAATCCTTCCCCGGGGGTGATGCGGTCCGCCTCGGGCCGCGGCGAAGCTAGCCGCAGAGACACCGGCTGCGGGCGGCGCAGCGCGGCGGGACTTCTCGAGCGAACGGCAGGCGGCATGAGCAACGCAGAGCAGCGCCGACTTGAGGAAGCGGAAACCGGAGTGCGCTGGCGCCGGTGGGGACCGTACCTCAGCGAGCGGCAGTGGGGAACAGTTCGCGAAGACAGCGGCATGGGCGACGACACATGGAACGCGTTCTCGCATGACCAGGCGAGATCCCGGGCCTACCGGTGGGGCGAGGACGGGCTTGCCGGGATCTGCGACGACAGGCAGCTGCTGTGCCTGGCACTGGCCCTGTGGAACGAGCAGGACCCGCTGCTGAAGGAACGGCTATTCGGTCTCACGAACAGCCAGGGCAACCACGGCGAAGACGTCAAGGAGTGCTACTACTACCTGGACGCCACGCCGACATCGTCGTACCTGAAGATGCTCTACAAGTACCCGCAACGCGAATTCCCGTACAACGACCTGGTCGCCACCAACGGAGCGCGCAGCAAATCCGAGCCAGAATACGAGCTGCTCGACACCGGGATCTTCGGCGACAACCGCTATTTCGACGTCTTCGTCGAATACGCGAAAGCCTCCGCCGAAGACATTCTCATGCAGGTCACGGTGCACAACCGCGGTCCGGAGGAGGCCCGGCTGCACGTGCTTCCCACGCTCTGGTTCCGGCACACGTGGTCCTGGGCCGGCGGCACCGAGATTCCGGCGCTGCGCGCCGACGGCGGCTATCCGCAGGGCAGCGCTGTGTTCGCGGAGCAAAGCGAAACCGGCCCCCGATGGCTCTACGCCGAGCAGCAGGTGCCGGTGCTGGTGACCGACAACGAAACCGACAACGAGCGGGTGTTCGGCTCCCCGAACGACACGCCCTACGTCAAGGACGGCATCGACCGGGCCGTAGTGCACGGGGAGGACGGCACCGTCAACCCGGACGGCACCGGAACGAAGGCTGCGCTGCACCACTTCCTCGCCGTTCCCGGCGGCGGAAGCGCGACGATCCGGCTGCGGCTGACCGATGCGCAGTCATCGAACCCGTTCGAAGGCTTCGACGACATCATGAACCAGCGGCGCGGGGAGGCCGACGAGTACTACGGCGGCGTACTAGCCGGCGCCCTGACCGAAGACGAGCGGATGATCGGCCGTCAGGCACTGGCCGGCATGCTGTGGTCGAAGCAGTATTACTACCTCGACTCCGACGTCTGGCTGGCCGAGCACGGCGGTGACCCGCTGTTCCCCGATCCATGGCTGCGCAACCACGAGTGGCAGCACCTGCTGGCCGAGGACGTCATCTCCATGCCGGACAAGTGGGAGTACCCCTGGTTCGCGGCGTGGGACCTTGCTTTCCATACGATCGCCCTCGCCGCGGTCGACCTCGCGTTCGCCAAGCAGCAGCTGGACCTGCTCCTCGACCGCCGGTACCAGCACCCGAACGGGCAGCTGCCCGCCTATGAGTGGAACTTCAGCGACGTGAACCCGCCGGTGCACGCCTGGGCGACGCTGTTCGTCTACGAGATGGAAAAGGCCATCACCGGGAAGGGCGACCGCGCCTTCCTCGAGAACTGCTTCATGAAGCTGACGCGGAACTTCGGCTGGTGGCTGAACCGCAAGGACGCGGACAACCGCAACATCTTCCAGGGCGGCTTCCTGGGCCTGGACAACATCGGTGTCTTCGACCGCAGCGCGCCGCTGCCGGGCGGCGGGCGGATCGACCAGGCGGATGGGACCTCCTGGATGGCGCTGTACAGCCAGAACATGGTCCAGATGGCCATCGAGCTCGCGTACGAGAACCCGGCCTACCTCGAGCAGGCGCAGACCCTGCTGGAGAACTTCGCGTGGATCGCCGCCGCCACCAATCACGTCGGCCCGAACGCGGCGAGCCTGTGGGATGAGGAAGACGGTTTCTTCTACGACGTGCTCCGCCGGCCGGACGGCAGCTCCATACCGCTCAAGGTCCGCTCGCTCGTCGGGCTGATGCCCCTCGTCGCCACGACTGTCGTCAGCGGCCGCGTCCGCAAGGACTTCCCGCATTTGGTCGACAAGACGATCGAGTTCCTGAGGCGCCACCCGGCGGTAACCAATGCACTGCCTCGTCAGGGGGAGCAGGTCCAGTCCGCCCAGGTCGCGGGAAACGTGCTCTTCGCCTTGTTCAGCGACGAGCAGCTGCGCCGGATCCTTTCCCGGATGCTCGATGAGGAGGAGTTCCTCGGGCCGCACGGGATACGGGCCATATCCAGGTACCACGCCGAGCATCCGTACGTCCTGAAGCTGGAAGGCCAGGAATACAGCGTCGGGTACCTGCCCGCGGAATCTGACACCGGCATGTTCGGCGGCAACTCCAACTGGCGCGGGCCGGTATGGATGCCGATGAACGTGATGATCATTCGCGGCCTGCTGCAGCTGTATGGCTTCTACGGCGACGATTTCACCGTCGAGTGCCCCACCGGCTCGGGCCAGTACAAGAACCTGCACCAGGTGGCCGAGGAGATCAGCGAGCGGCTCGTCGGCATCTTCCGCCGGGATTCCGACGGGCGCCGCCCGGTCCACGGCGGCCAGCCGATCATGCAGCACGACCCGCACTGGCGGGACCTGCTGCTGTTCTACGAGTACTTCCATGGTGACAACGGAGCGGGGATCGGGGCCAGCCACCAGACCGGATGGACAGGTCTGGTCGGGGTGCTGCCAGTGCTCTTCCGCGGCACCCTGCTGCATGAACGCGACTGGATACCCTCACAGCGCGCTCCCGAAGCCGAACCACAGGAAATGGCGGCAGCGCAATGAGCGGGTGGCCGGAGCGGCCTGTTATCTACGAGGTGAACACAGCCGTCTGGCTGGGTGACCTGTCCCGGGCAGCCGGGGAACCGGTGACTCTGGCGACGGTGCCCGATCAGGCCTGGGACGACGTCACGCCTGCGGGTGTCAACGCGGTCTGGCTGATGGGGGTATGGGAGCGAAGCCCGGCCGGCCTCGAGCTGGCCAAGAACAATCCCGGCCTCCTCGAGTCGTTCCACGAGGCAGTGCCCGACCTGCAAGAAGAGGACATCATCGGATCTCCGTACTGCGTGCACGACTACACGGCCGACCAGCGGTTCGGCGGCCGGTCCGGGCTGGCCACGGCTCGTGCGGCGCTCGCCGACCGGGGGGCGCGGTTGATCCTGGACTACGTGCCCAACCACGTCGCGCCCGATCACCCGTGGGTCACCGCTCACCCGGAGTACTTCATCGAGGGCGACAACGACGACATGAAGGCGGACCCGGGTGGCTGGCTCTCGGTCGGCGGGCACGTTCTCGCGCACGGCCGCGACCCCTATTTCCCGCCCTGGCCGGACGTCGTGCAGCTGAACGCCTTCTCGCCGGCGTTGCGGGCGGCGACAGCCCAGACGCTGAAGGACATCGCAGACCAGTGCGACGGGATCCGCTGCGACATGGCCATGCTGATGACCAACGACGTCTTCGCCCGAACCTGGGGCGACCGGGCGGGACAGCGGCCGGATCAGGAATTCTGGCCCGAGGTCATCGGCGAGCTGCGCACCCAGCACCCGGAGACCGTGCTCATCGCCGAGGCCTACTGGGACATGGAGTGGACGCTGCAGCAGCAGGGCTTCGCCTTCTGCTACGACAAGCGACTCTACGACCGCGTCCTGGAGGAGAACGCGCAGGACACGCGCGGGCATCTGCTAGCCGACCTTGGCTACCAGTCACAGCTGGTGCGATTCCTGGAGAACCACGACGAGCCCCGGATAGCCGACAAGCTGCCTGCCCTGCTGCAACGGGCGGCGGCAGTCGCCATCGCGACGTTGCCCGGCGCGACCATGTGGCACCAGGGGCAGTTCGAGGGGCGCCGGGTGCGGCCCCCGGTGTTCCTTCAGCGCAGCGCCGACGAGTCGGCTGATGACGAACTTGCTGCGTGGTATCGCGACATGGTTGCCGAGGTCGACGACCATCAAGTGCGCACCGGGAGCTGGCAATTGCTCGAAGTCGGAGGCTGGCCGGACAACCAGTCGTGCCGCAACCTGATCGCATGGTCGTGGACACCACCTGCCGGCAACGGCGCCGATGGCATTCGGCGGCACGTGGTCGTGGTGAACCTCTCCGAGGAGTCAGCCCAGGCGGAAATCCGGATGCCGTGGCAGGACTTGTCCGGCCGTCGCTGGCGTCTGCGGGATGTGCTCACCGGCGAGGACTTCACGCGGGACGGTGCCCAGCTGGCCGACTCCGGGCTGTTCGTCTCCATGGAGCCCGGACAGAGCTACGTGCTGTCGGTGCGCTGACCGACTGTAGCGGGCGGCCCCGCTGCCGAGGACGCAGAGGCCTCGGCGGCGGGGTGCCGCTCCCCGCCGCGAAGGTGCCCATTCGACGGCCAAGGTGGCACCCTCGGCGGCAAAGTGCCAGGCTCTCAAAGAAGACTCCGAAGGAGCCGCGCGCGCTCTGGAGGCAACGGTCATCCCTGCCGCGAGCGGGCGGACAGGGTGCGCCGTAGTTCTGAGCGGGTGCGGACGCCGAGCTTGCGGTAGATGGACGCGATGTGGGTCTCGACGGTGCGCACGCTGATGAACAGCGCGGCAGCGGCTTCCTGGCTCGTCGCCCCGGCGGCTACCTGATCGGCGACCCGCTGCTCGGCGTCAGTCAGCTCATTACCGGACCTGGCCGCGGCAACCCTGGGCAGTTCCCGGCCGATCTCGGCCAGCAGCGGCTGGTGCCCTATCTCGTCGGCCAGGGCGCAGGCGCGCTGCAGGGCATCCCGGGCCTGGCCGCGGGCCTTGCGGCGTCGCTCGATCTGGCCCAGAACCAGCAGACTGCGAGCGAGCTCGACACGCAGCGGCGACCGCCCATGCGCCTCGACGGCCGCACTGGCCAAGGCCGCGGCATTATCCAGATCGCCGGTGACCGCCGTGGCCAGCGCGTCGATCCGCGCGGCGTCGCCGGTCAGCGCTGGGCGGTTCAGGCGGGCACCTACTTCCCGTAGGCGGGCGGCGATCCGGCTCGCATCTTCCACCCGACCGACGCTGACGCATGCCTCGGCAAGCCACGTGTCAATCCGCTCGCGCACGCCCGGGTCGGACCAGTCGCACTGGTCGGCGCACCACGCCGCCTGCTCGAAATGGCGGACGGCAGCGGCTGGGTTGCCGCGCCAGGCGCTCACCTTGCCGCGCACGGAGGCTCCCACGAACCGCGCCACGGGTGGCTGGGTCTTATCTCCCGGTCGAAGCTCGTCCGCCAGCCCCAGCGCCTCGTCCAGGTTCCCGGCCGCGATCAGCAGCTCGCAGCGGGGCTGCAGCACATTCCAGGGCGCGGCAGGCCAGTCGTACCAGGCCGCGATCTGCCTGGCCTCCGCCACGGCGTCAGCGGCAGCCCCGAAATCGCCCGCCAGTCCGAAGGTCATGGCCAGATAAGTCAAGAACGTCATCAGCGGAAAGTCCTCGCCGGCATCCCGCGCCCGGGCCACAGACCTCCGTAGCGAGGCCAGCGAGGTGTCCAGATCCTCCACGAACCGCGACCACACGCCCCGGTGGAGGTCGGCACTGTCGTGCAGGGTGGGAACGCCCACCGGCGCCTCCAGGCGTTCGGCGCGCTCCAGAAGGCCGCTATCCAGGCCCTCACCCGTGGTGACCTTCGCTATCACCAGGTTGATCAGAGCCCGGTGCAGTGCCGGAATCGCCTCCGGCCCGGCCGCTTCCGCGCACGCGATGGCCTCGGCGGCCGCAGCGCGCTTCTTGCCACGGATGCCGTAGATGTTTTCCGAGGCAAGGGCCAGAATGAGCGCGCGTCGGCGCGGGTCCAGCCCGGCCGCGTCGACCTCTCGTGCGACCATGGCGGAGGCTTCCGCCGGGCCGCGCAGGAGCTCCACCTGGTCGATCAGCAGCGGCAGTGCGCGTTCCAGATCTGGCGTCGGCAGACTGCCGATATCCATGATCTCCAGCTGCCCAACCGAACCACTCATGTCGCCCGCCTGGAACAGCAACTCGCCCGCACGGATGCGGCGGCGCACCATCGCCGACGCATCCGATGCTGGCGTGAAAGTCACCGCCCGCGCGGCGAACTGCCCGGCGGCCGTATTTGCCGCGCGCGCGTGCGCAGCCTCGGCGGCGGCATCCAGCGCGTCTGCGACCCGAGGGGCGGGTCCCGGCCCGGCGGCGAGCGCGGCGAAGTTCGCGTGGTTCTCCGGGCTTGTCGCCGTGTCGGCCAGGTGCCGGTAGATGCCCAGCCGACGGCCAGGCGGCAGCGACTCGACGGCCGCCGCGCCGATGAGCGGATGCGCGGCCGCGACCCGGCCCTCCGTCTCCACGATCACGCCGGCCAGCACCGCCGCATCCAGCGCGGCGGCAGGATCGTCCGCGAATCGGCCGAGCACGGCGACCGCGTCGGGCACGGCGATCCGGCCCGCGGCCGCCACCACCGCCAGCGCGTCAGCGGCGGGCTGGGTCAGCGAGCTGGCGAGCCGCCTGCTAAGGGTGAGCGCCAGTTGGGGTACCGGTGTCTCGGCGTCCAGGCTGGCGGCGACCTGGAGGGCCCAGAACGGGTTCCCGCGGGACTGGGCGGCCGCCAGACGCGCATGCGCGGCGGTCACCGTCGCAGGCAGGATGCCCTGGATCTGCCACTGATCCAGCGGCTCCAGCTCGACTCGCTCTGCTCCCGGTACCGCCGCCGGCAGGGCGGACCAGCCGTACGGCAGTGGCGGCGCGCAGGCGGTCAGCGGGTCGGCAGGGGCGTCAGTGCGTGCGGCCAGCAGCACACCCAGCGGCCCGATGGTTATCCGTCGCACCGCGAACGCCAGTGCCTCCATGCTGCCGGCGTCCAGCCACTGCACGTCGTCGATCGCGACCAGCGTCGGCCCGGTATCCAGGCACAACCGTAGCGCGGTCAGAAGGGCCAGGCCAACGCCGTGGGCGGTGGGCGGAGCGCTCCCGGCGGGCCGCAGCAGCAAGGCGACCTCGAGCGCCTCGCGCTGCGGCCCAGGGATTCCGTCAGCCACCTCCGGCAGCACGCCCGCCAGCAGGTCGGATAGTCCGGCGAAGGGCGCGTCAGCGTCGGCAGCCGACGGCTCGCTGCGCAGCACGCGACAGCCCTCATCAGCCGCGACCGCTATCCCGGCGCGCCACAGCGTGGACTTGCCGGCGCCCGCCTCACCGGCGACGGTCATCAGAACCGGCTCGTCGCGGGCAGGGATGGCGGCGGCGAACTCGCGGAGTCGCAGCCACTCAGCGGCGCGCACCAATCTGTCGCCCCCGGCAACCACACGCATATTCCATCACAAACGCGATAGCCCGGCTATGCGGCGGAGCGGGTATGCGCTAACTGACTAGTGAGTGGCCCCGCCGCGAGGACGCAGAGTGCCTCGGCGGCGGGGTGCGCCTCTCGTTCAGGTGCGGCGCAACCGCCAGCCTTCTTCGCAGCGTTCGGTGAACCCGCCGGCAGCGAGCTCACCCAGGCAGCGGACAACCGTCGCGGGCGGCAGCCCGGCCCGTTGCGCGATGCGGATGCTGCCCATCCCGCCGCGGTGCGGCATCGCGTCGAGCACGGTGGCCGATTCAAGGTCTAGATCGTCACGGCCTAGCACGGGCGGGACCGGCCTGTCAGGCGTGCTAACCACCGCCGGAGCGGTACCGAGCGGCGACAAATGCTCGATTACCTCGGTCGTGGTCGTCACGAGCGTGCCCTGCCACTCCCGGATGATGCGGTGACAGCCGACCGACATTTCCGAGGTGATCGGGCCGGGCACCGCCATCAGGCGACGGCCCAGGTCGCGGGCGTTCCGCGCGGTGTTGACCGCGCCGCTGCGCTCGCCTGCCTCCACCACGAGCGTCCCGGTCGCGAGCGCGGCGATCACCCTGTTGCGGACGAGAAACCTCAGGCGGCTGACGTTCCGGCCCGGCGGCCATTCGCTGACGACCACCCCCTGCGCCGCCACCGCGTCGAGCAGATCCGCATGGGCGGCGGGGTACGGCACGTCCACGCCGCACGCCAGGACCGCGATCGTCACTCCGCCGGCACCGAGCGCGCCGGAATGAGCTGAGCCGTCCACGCCGAACGCGCCGCCGGAGACCACCGACCAGCCCTGCGCGGCAACCGAAGCCCCGAACTCCGCCGCAACGTAGCAGCCGTAAGCGGTCGCCGCACGGGAACCGACGATTGCTACCGAGCGCAGGCAGCTGAACCGCAGGTCAGCGCTGCCACGCAGCCACAGCGCGTACGGCCGGGCGTCGCCTAGGTCCTCGAGCTGGCTGGGCCATTCCGGGTCACCGGGGCAGACGAGCCGAATGCCGGACCTGCGGAAGGCGATGACGTCCGCCGGCGATGGCAACTCCGGCAGCCGCACCTGCCAACGGTCCATGGCGCGCCGGACGGACGACCGCGCTTTGCGGTCCGCGCCCAGCGGGTCCGGTACTGATTCGCCGGCCCGCGGACCGTCTGAGTCCAAGGCCAAGCCGTCCACGTTCGGACCGTCCGCCGCCGGGCGGTCCGTCACGAATCCGTCCATGCCTGGTGCGGCGACACTCCCGTTACCGCCCGTCTTGATCGCTTCCAGCGTCCGGGCGGCACCGTGGACGCGCAAAAGTGCACCGAGCACCCGGTCGGCGGGCTCGGCCAGGTACGTCAGCGCCGCTCGGGCATATGACTCTTCGTTCAGGGTGTCGTTCACTTGGCCACTCCAAGCCACAGTCCAATCGCCAGGTTGATCTCGTCGGAGCCCGGCCGGTCCTTGGCGGCGAGATCGGCCAGTGACCACGCCACGCGGACGATCTTGTCGGCGCCCCGGGCGGAGACCTGGCCGTGTTCCATCGATCGCTCAAGGGATGTCAGCGCGCCCGGCCGCGGTGCGAAAGACCGGCGTAGTTCGGCACCAGGGACGTCCGCGTTCACCCGCCACGGCGTGCCCGACAGCCGGGCGGCGCACCGCTCTCGCGCGGCGGCGACCCGTTGCGCCACCACCGCCGACGGCTCGGCAAACGTGCGGTCGTAGAGCATGTCGCGGCGGGAGACCTGCTGGAGCTTGACCTTGACGTCGACCCGATCCAGCAGCGGCCCGGACAGCCGGCCGAGATAGCGGCGGCGGGCCGCCGGGGAGCACCGGCAGCCCGTCCCTCCGGGTCCGGACGGCCTCGCGCACGGGCAAGGGTTGGCGGCGAGCACAAGGGTGAACCGGGCGGGAAAGGTCGCCTGCATGGCGGCGCGGGCGATCACGACCTGGCCCGATTCGAGGGGCTGGCGCAGCGCATCCAGCACGTCGCGCGGGAACTCCGGCGCCTCGTCGAGGAAGAGGATCCCGCGGTGCGCCAGGGACACGGCACCTGGCCGGATCAGTCCTGAGCCGCCACCGACGATCGCCGCCTTCGTGGAGGTGTGATGCGGGGCGCAGAACGGCGGAATTGTCACCAGGCCGCCCCCGGCCTGGAACGACCCGGCAACGGAGTGAATCGAGGTCACCTCGATCGACGCCCGGTTCTCCAGCTTCGGCAGGATCGTGGGAATCCGCTCAGCCAGCATTGTCTTTCCCGTGCCAGGAGGCCCGAGCAGCGACAGGTTGTGCCCGCCCGCCGCGCAGATCTCAACGGCCAGCCGGGCCTCGGCCTGGCCAAGCACATCCGCGAGATCGAGCTTCTTGGTCATGGCCAGCGCGGGCAGCGGGCCCGGTGGCGGCTCGGGCAGGGCTGGCAGCGTCGGCGGCGGGCCACCGCGCAGCCACATGACGACTTCCGCCAGGGTGCTGGCGCCAATCACCCGCATGCCGGGGATCAGGGCGGCTTCGGCCACATTCTGCGCGGCGACCACTACCGTGCCCACATCCCCCTCGGCCGCTACCACCGAGGGCAGCACCCCGCGAACCGGGCGCAGCCGACCGTCTAGGCCCAGTTCTGCCAGGAACATCATGCCGGCCGGAACGGTCAGCGGAACGGCTTCGCTAGCGGCGAGGATGGCAACCGCGATGGCCAGATCAAAGCCGGAACCGCGCTTTGGCAGGGCGGCCGGGGACAGGCCAACGGTAATCTTCGAGTTCGGCCAGGTCTCCCCGCTGTTCGTGATGGCCGCCCGGATCCGGTCGCGGGCCTCGCGTAGCGCCGTGTCGGGCAAGCCGACCAGGATCGTCGCTGGCAGCCCGTCGGCGATGTCCGCCTCGACCTCGATCAGGTGACCCGTGACGCCGACCAGTGCCACCGAGTAGGTTCGGGCCAGCGTCACCTAGCCCACCCCCCGGACGTGCTCGATGGTGAATCCTTCGGCACCGTCCCGCAGCAGGCCGACGACGTCGATGCGGATCTGATCGAACCGGACTCCATGTGCGGACAGCCACTGCGCCGCGAGCCTGCGCAGCCGCCTCCGCTTCGCCTGGCCAACCGCGTCCAGTGGCGTGCCGTACCTGGTGCCGGACCGGGTCTTCACCTCGCACACGACGAACGTGTGCCGCTCCACCGCGACAATGTCGATCTCGCCGTCGGCGCACCGCCAGTTCCGGTCGAGAATCCGGAAACCGCAGCCTTCCAGGTAACTGACCGCTGCCTGTTCGCCCGCCCGGCCGAGCACGTCTTTCGCAGCCATCGCCCACCACCTCCGCATCCGACGATGGCGGCCAATGGAGAGGTGTCGCAGCAACGAGTTCCCAGCTGTGGACGAATCCCTAAGCAATCGCCAAGCTGTTGATAGGGCCATCGGAATGTCGGTAGCCCATGTTCCAATGCTCGGGGGATCCGCGCGCCAGGACGGCAACGATGGTCAGAGCGCCCAGGCGGATCTGGACTACTAGTTCGAATGAAAGCCCGGAATTCGGTTCACTGCACCGTTAGCATCCTGACCGGATCCCGCGGCGGCAAGCGCCCGCCTCACGACGCGCCCCCGGCGATTGTGACCTCGACTTTGCCTCGGGTGCCCCAGCCACTCCGTCCGGACGTCGCGACCGCCCACAGCTGGAGGGCGCGCAGTACCGTAACCGACCACAGGCTGATCAGTGGCGAGAAGGCGAACACTGCCAGCCGGGTCATCAGCCCCTGGTCGCTGCGGCGCACCATGAGGGCCCGCAGGCTCACCAGGTAGCTGAGGCCGAGCAGCGACCACAGCGACGGGACCGGCGGAAGGTGCTGGCCCGCGAGCGGTACCACGATATAGATGGTCGCAATGAGGAACGTCGTCACGACAAACTGCGCCACCGCCGCCAGCGCAAGCCACCACGCCAGCCCCCGAGGCGACAGGTAGCGGAACCACCAGTAGGTGCGGATCACGCTCCCCCGGAACCAGCGCAGCTGCTGGCGGACGTGATGAGAAACCTTCTCCGGCATGATCGTGAACGCGAAGCAAGTCGGCTGCTGCACGGTCCTACCCCGCAGCATTGCAAAGAACGTCAGCATCGCATCGTCGGAGTAGCTCACCCGCTTCCCTGCAAACGTCTCCCCGAGGTAAGCGGGCAGCGCATCGCGGAGCAGATCTCCCCGGTAAAACGCCAGGCCGCCGGAATTGACCATCACCCGGCCGAGGGCCGACCAGGCCGCGCGGATGCCCAGCTGGTAGACAGCCAGCCAAATCTCGGTCAGCGCCGCGATGACGTTGCGGTTAGCGTTGAACACCAGCAGCATCGCTGCAACCGACTCTACGCGCGGGTCCGCGAACGGCTTGAGGCCTTCTGCTATGGCTCGCGGGTCGAGGATCGTGTCGGAGTCGATCGTCGCGTAGATGTCCGCGTCCGGGTCACCCCTGACTGTCACCGCCTGCGCCGCCCGCTTGCCGCTGTCGGGGCCCCTCTCGGTGCGGATCCAGCGGAACTCCGTCGCCGGGTACCGGCGCGACAGCCGGGCCAGCTCGTGCCGTATGTCCTCATAGCCGAACTGGTCAGAGCCGTCGTCGACGAATTCAACCCGCTGCGGCGGCCTTATCTGCCGGGCCAGGGCCAACGCGACCAGCTTTAGCGCCTCCGGGTCCTCGTTATAGACCGGGACGTTGACGGTCACGCGCAGGCTATCGAGATCCGCCTGGTAAAGCGGGGAAGCCTGCTTCGGCCGGTCGGCCCACGCGAGTCCCTGCGTTGCGGCCATGACGACGGACAGTCCGACCCATATCCAGGCGAACCGGTCCCCGGACTCGATGTCCACGGCCTGATGCCAGGCGACGACGGCGAGTACCGCGACTGTGAGGACTGCCACCGCTGTCGATCGGAGGGGCGAGTAGCCTGCGGTCAGGCGTCCCAGGGGGTCGTCCGAGGACGCCAGAAGAGCCGGATCATCACCGCCGTGATCACGGTGACGGCTACGCCTGTGACGACCGGGAGCACTCCGGGCGAGGCCAGCAGCGCGAGCAGGTGCATCTACGATCCCCTCGATTGAGACATCCCGTTCCTGAGGGAGGCCCTCAGGAACGGTCTCAGACTTCATCGGGCAAGCCCGGCAGTTGTGCCTTCCCTAAGGCAGCCACCGATTCCACTGCTCGCCAAAGTAAAAGCCCCCGTGAGTTGGAATGGCACGCTCCGTGTACCCCCCTAGCCGCGCTGCGCCCGCCCCGCCAGCCACAGGCCTGAAAGGCTTCGAGGTCACCCCGAGTTAGATCATTCCTATTTGCAGGGTTTGGAAAATATTCACCAACTTGTTACTTCATTATGCATTTCAAATCCCCGTATGAAGTAATACATGATTGGCACCTGATTGGTTTCGAGACTGGGAATGAGCTGCGGTCTGGCGTTGCCGGGCTTGGAATCTAGAGCATACTTTACATTCACGCACTTGACTACTCTCGCTTCGGTTGGCGAAGGTGAACTCCCGGTACGTGCTTCTTCTTGAACACAATTCAACACTTGCCGATAAACCGTTTTATCAAAACGATAGACAAAGGAAGGTCTGCGTCAAAAGTGAACACTTCAAATCGACGCAGACTGGCACTTCAGATCGGTTGCCCGAACGCGACACACCCCGCAGGGCCGGGTTAGCTGCCAATCACGCGGGGCTTCCAAGTTGTCCGCGAATGATGTGCAACTCCATCGACTGATCGAGCGCGCGCGGCTGGAGAGCGTCAGGCGGAACCGGGATCAAGTACATCCCGACGTACTACAAGCAGCGCCCGCGGGCGGCCACTGGACGGTACTCGCGGCCCTAGGTCGCCTGTGGATCGGCTGCTGGCGGATCGCCAGCGGGCAGCCCGGGAGCTTCCTGAGCGAGCTTCGCTTTCAGGGCGGCGAGCTGGCTGTCGACGTCGGCGTTGCGTGCGGCCTCGTCTAGTTCTTCCTGGATTTCGGCCGCGTTACCGCCCGCTTCCGCAAGCGCGCCTGACTGCATCAGTTCACCGGTGGCGCCAGCTCTGGCCTGCATGGTGGTGATCTTGTCTTGCGCCCGCAATAGCGCGTCGCCGGTCCCGCCGTAGTCGTCCGCCTGGGCGACGGCGTAGTCCGCCTTCATGACTTCCTTCTGCGAGCGGAACTGGCTGACCTTCTGCTGCAGCTGGGCGAGTGTTCCCTGGAGCTGCCGTTCTTGCCTGGTCAGCTCCAGGTACTGCGCCTCCGCCTCATCGGCCTTCTGCTTGGCAGCGGCCTGGCGGGACAGCGCCTCACTGGCCAGGTCTTCCCTGCCCTGGGCACGAGCGGCCTCGGCCTGCTTCCCCAGTCGATCGGCCGTTTGCCGCAGCTGCGGTTGCTGAAGCTCCAGCCGCTTCCGCTCGGCGGCGATCTCGACCAGCGCCTGGCGGACGCGGGCGATGTAGTAGAGCATCTGCTGATAGGCATAGTCGAGCGTCTCGTCCGGGTTCTCGACAGAGTCAAGCGCCTCGTTTGCCTTGGCGGCGAGGATGTCGTGGGCTCTGGAGAAAAGGCTCATGATTGCACCCTACGCCGCTTACCGCATACGGGCTGTACTCGCTGGCCGCGCGAGGACCGGCGCGGAGTCTCTCCCGACTGTCCGCTGAGCTCGCCACCGCCCTGCCGATCGCAGCGGCCCTCCACTTCCGCGACGTCTGCGGCGACCGGAAGACCACGGAAGCTTCCGCTGCAACATTCGCGCCTGACGCGCTGGCCCTGGGAGTGGGCGTTAGCGTATCGATCGCCGGGCCCGCCGTTTTGCCGCACCCGACAACTGGCGAGCACGGCGCACGAGTTCCTCGAGGAGATCGCCGTCCGGAACGGGAGGCTGCCCGTCATCTGCACCACAGCAGGGTGGCTTGGTGCGCTGAGCAGGAGGCGGCCCGGCAAAACCAGCGAGCCTGTACAGCTGAGAGTAGACATCCATAAACGGCCTGCTGCGCGGCTCGTTCGGTAAGTAGCGCACTAGTCGCCACCCGTATAGGTTAGCTGCGATTGTGGCGCATTTCGCGTTCCTCGTCATAAGTGAGGGCAGGGCGTACGTTGCCGCTTCTCATTTGCTGGAGGCTTTCCGTCAAGTCTTCCCTGTCGAGCAACGCCTCGTCTTGGAGCCTGCTCCACAAATTGTTGCGGAAATCGCGATCCTGTCCCGCTGCACGGAGGTCGTCCAGGAAGTGCAGGACGGTGTGCAGTCGCTCTGCGTCGAGGAGCATCCGCGGTCGCACAATCTGAGACTTGAGCAGGCCCTCCTCCACCCAGGCCCGGACCGTTTTATCGCTCACCAGCAGGATCCTGGCGGCGATGGGGACGCGGACGGGGGCAGCGGACGAGAGAGCGCCACGGGACACGTGTACTAGCCTTGCCGCCTCCCGCGGCCGCTCGTCTTCGATTGCACGCGCGACTTCGAGTACCTCATCGATTCGCGCGAACAAGTCTCGGACCTGTGCTTCCTCGCGTTCCATGGTTGACGCTGTCACGCTTCCGATTATGCACCAAAAATCGGAAGCAGAGGAGTCGAGTGGCCGGCACCTCACCGGCTGAGGCGCGGGCCGGCTAGCACGATACGCGTGACCGCAGTTGATACGACCTGGTGGCGTCGCCTGGCTTCCTAGTCGCGGCCGCGGTGGGGTTGCGGGACGCGGCCAGCGGGCTGGGACGGAGGCGGCATCTGGACGGGGGCCGGGATCTCGAGGGTGACGTCGTCCGGGCCGACCGTCACCAGCTGGCCATGATGGGTGATCGGCAGCGGGTCGCCGCCGAGCAGCGAATACGTCGCCTCGCCCGGCCGGATCGCGAGGTGCACGATCCGGCCGCGGTAGCGCATCCGGAAGGACAGGCCGACGATCCCCGGCGGCAGTTTCGGGCTGAATGACAGCCCGCTGGCCCCGTCCTGGCCGGCCCGCATCCCGCCGAAGCCGCCCACCAGGGCGGTCCAGGCGCCGGCCAGGGAAGCAATATGCAGGCCGTCCTTGGTGTTGTGCTCGCGGTCCTGGAGGTCCATGAACGCGGCCTCGGCGAGGTAGTCGTAGGCGAGCTCAAGGTGGCCGACTTCCGCGGCTATGACGGCCTGGGTGCAGGCCGACAGCGAGGAGTCCCGGACAGTGAGCGCCTCGTAGTAGTCGAAGTTGCGGTGCTTCTGCTCGGGGGTAAAGGCGTCCCCGCGGAGCTGCATGGCGAGGACGACGTCGGCTTGCTTGACTACCTGCCTGCGATACAGCTGGAAGTACGGATAGTGCAGCAGCAGCGGGTAGTGCTCGGGCGGCGTGCCTTCGAAGTCCCAGCGGGCGTAGTTGGTGAAGCCGTCATGCTGCGGGTGGACGCCGATGCGCTCGTCGTAGGGGAGATAGACGTCCTCGGCGGCATCGCGCCAGGAGGCCGCCTCCTCGGTGGTCACGCCGAGCTCACGTGCGGCGTCGGGAAGCTTGGCGGCGAGGTCGGCGGCGGCGGCCAGGTTCTGCTGCGCCATCAGGTTGGTGTAGACGTTGTTGTCCTTGACGGCGCTGTATTCGTCGGGACCGGTAACCCCCTCGAAGCGGAACTTGCCATCGGGGTCGTGCTGGCCTATCGAGCGCCAGAGCCGCGCGGTCTCAACCAGGAGCGGGAGGCCGACCTCGCGTTCGAACTCGGCGTCCTCGGTGGCATCCAGGTATTTCACCACGGCGTAGGCGATGTCGGCGTTGATGTGGAAGGCGGCCGTGCCGGCCGGCCAGTATCCCGAGCATTCCTGGCCCCGGATGGTGCGCCACGGGAAGGCGGCGCCGGCTAGGCCGAGTTCCGCCGCGTGATCCTGCGCCAGCGGCATTGTCATGTGCCGCCAGCGCAGTGCGTCGGCCGCTCCGCCTGGGTGCGTGTAGGTCAGCACGGGCAGCACGAACGTCTCGGTGTCCCAGAACGTGTGCCCGTCGTAGCCGGTGCCGGTCAGGCCCTTGGCCGGGATGGGCCGGTTCTCGGAGCGGGCGCCCGCCTGCAGGATGTGGAAGAGCCCGAACCTGACCGCCTGCTGGATCTCCACGTCGCCGTCGACCTCGACATCCGCGCCTTCCCAGAAGTTGTCGAGGAAGGCCCGCTGCTCGTCGACCAGTCCCTCCCAGCCGGTCAGCTGGGCCGCCGCAAGAGCGCCGGCGACCTGGTCGATCAGCGCTGGCCGGGATCGCTGTGAGGACCAGCCGTAGCCGAGGTACTTGACCAGGCAGATCTCTTGTCCGGCCGGAACTTCGGCGGCGGCAATCAGCCGGGCAGTGTCGGGAAGTGATTCGGTGACCATTCGCATCCGTTCCGGACCGGTTACCAGATGCGACATGCCGGCCGCGAGCCGGAGCTTGCTGGACCGCGTCCCGTGCACCAGGATGGCCCGCGGCCGGTCGCCATCGACCGCGTAGTGCTCCTCGCTGACCAGCGGCTTCTCGAGCACGGCGGCGGCCCTGGGGTCACGAGAGGTGGTGGGCACCTCTTCGTTGGCGACGAGCTCAGACATCAGGACTATCCGCAGCGAATCGTCGCCGACGGGGGTGACGCGGTAGCGAATCGCCGCGACGGCGCGCTGGGTCAGCGACACCAGCCTGACGGATTCGATCGAGACCGTATTGCCGGCCGGCGAGGTCCACACGACGTTCCTGGTGAGGGTGCCTGCTCGCAGGTCGAGGGTCCTGGTATGGGACTGGACGGTGCCGTACCTGACGTCGAACGGCTCGTCATTGACGAGCAGTCGGATGATCTTGCCGTTGGTGACGTTGATAGCGGTCTGGCCGATCTCCGGGAAGCCGTAGCCCGCCTCGGCGTACGGCAGCGGCCGGTATTCATACAGCGAGTTCAGGTAAGTGCCCGGCAGGCCGTGCGGCTCGCCTTCGTCCAGGTTGCCGCGCAGCCCGATGTGCCCGTTGGACAGCGCGAAGACCGATTCGGACTGCGCGAGCAGGTCCAGGTTCAGCGAAGACTCGGTGAGGCACCACGGCTCCACCCCGTAGGGCGCGTTCGTGATCATTGACGGGAACCTCCGGTGATGCGTCGGCGCACGGTCGTTTCTCGCCTTATGCAGTTAATGCCTTGTGCTAGCTAGTGCAGGTCAGAGCAGATCAGCCAGGTCCTTGACGACAACGTCGGCGCCGTGCGCGCGCAGCGCGTCAGCTTGGCCGACGCGGTCGACGCCGACCACGAAGGCGAACTGGCCGGCCCGCCCGGCGGCCACGCCCGCGAGCGCGTCTTCAAAGACCGCGGCGGCCGTGTGGTCCACGCCGAGCATCCGTGCGGCTTCGAGGAACGTGTCCGGGGCCGGCTTGCCGTGCAGGCCGCGTTCGTCCGCGACGTGCGCGTCGACCCGGGCGTCGAACAGGTCGGTCACGCCTCCTGCCTTGAGCACGGCCACGGTGTTCGCGCTGGAGGAGACGATCGCGGTGTGCAGGCCGGCCGCGCGAACGGCGTGGATGTAGCGGGTCGAGCCGTCGTAGACCTCTACCCCGTCCCGGGCGAGGATCTCGCCGATCAGCGCGTTCTTCTGGTTGCCGAGCCCCCAGACGGTCTGGGTACCCGGCGGGTCGTCGGGCGTTCCCGGCGGCAGGCTGATCTGGCGGGATTCGAGGAACGACGCGGTGCCCTCCAGGCGGGGCTTGCCGTCCACGTACTGTTCGTAGTCGCGGGCCTTGTCGAAAGGGACGAACGGAATCCCGTGCTCGGCAGAGTAGGAGCGCAGGAAGCCGTCGAACATTTCCTTCCAGGCCGCCGCGTGCACCGTGGCGGTCTTGGTCACTACGCCGTCCATGTCGAACAGGCAGGCGGTGACGCCGTCCGGCAGGCCTAGCATGCCCGTCGGCTTTCAGTGAGCGCGATCGCGGCCGCGCTAAATCGGGAACGCCATTTACCCGGAAAAGCCGGGTTTACCATTTTCGTCGGGAAGTTCGAGGTCACTCTTCGCCAGCTCCTCGATGTTGACGTCCTTGAAGGTCACTACTCGCACGTTCTTGACGAAGCGAGCCGGCCTGTACATGTCCCATACCCAAGCGTCATGCATTGTGACCTCGAAAAACACTTCACCGTTCTCGGCTGCGCGCACCTTGAGGTCAACGTCGTTCGTCAGATAGAACCGCCGCTCCGTCTCCACGACATGGGTGAACAGGCCGACAACGTCGCGGTACTCGCGGTAGAGCTGAAGCTCCATCTCCGCTTCGTACTTCTCCAGGTCTTCCGCGCTCATGTCCCCTATTCTCCCTCCCCCGGGTCGTCATCAGGAACGCACCGGAAGGAGCGGCGATGCACCGGCGACGGCCCGTGCTCCGCCAGCGCCCGCTGATGTTCCTCGGTTACATACCCCTTGTGACGGCAGAACCCGTACTCCGGATAACGCTCATGCAGGTCGCGCATCATCCGGTCCCGGGTGACCTTTGCCACGATGGACGCGGCCGCCACCGAGGCGGCGACCCGGTCGCCCTTCCACATCGCCAGCGCCGGCGCACCGAGGCCACTGACCGGGAAGCCGTCGGTCAGCACGTACCCAGGTCTGATCCGCAACCCGGCGCACGCTCGCCGCATGCCCTCGACGTTGCAGACGTGCAACCCGAACCCGTCGATCTCGCCGGGCGGGATAGACACCACGTGCCAGTCGGCCGCGTGCGCCACGATGCGCGCGTAGGCCTCCTCGCGTGCCGCCGGGGTGAGCAGCTTGGAGTCGGCCAGGCCAGGGATGCGCTTGATGGCCGGCCGGTCGAGCACCACGGCCGCGACCACGAGCGGCCCGGCGCACGCTCCGCGCCCTGCCTCGTCGATGCCGGCGACCGGTGTGAGCCCGGCACGCGCGAGCACGTTCTCGTAGGCGGCCAGGCCGGCACTTGGCCGCGGTGTGTAGGAGGGAGCAATCATCAATGGCAGCGTACGCCAACCGTGCCCGGGTCGCGGCTGGCTCGGCCGTGACCGCAGCGGGCACGGCCGACGATTTCGGGCTGGCCTAGCCGGCCTTGGCCGGACGGGTGCGGCGCCGCCTGAACAGGCGACGGCG
>Ga0123356_10002232_pt1 | contig 20860 bp, 16 predicted proteins | sample TergutEmb28metaG_2_FD_92546 | JGI IMG/M metagenome (GOLD analysis project Ga0123356, IMG submission 92546) | Embiratermes neotenicus P3 segment gut microbial communities from Petit-Saut dam, French Guiana - Emb289 P3 | ecosystem: Host-associated > Arthropoda: Insects > Digestive system > Gut ... | reverse complement strand
GTCTGCTCGCCGGCTCGCGAGGCGAGCGCTGGCTCCAGCGCGGCGCCGTCTGGCTGCAGCGCGAGTGGCCATCGGTGCTCGCCGGATTGCTGCTCTTCGTCGGCAGCATTCTCACCTTGATCGGTGCCCGCGGACTGATCAGCTTGTGAGGTGGGTTACGCATGCGGGCCTTCTCGTTCGGCGGCAGGTCGAACGCGGCCCAGCATGCGCTGTACCACGAGGGTCGATGTCCCCCCGGCCATCAACATGACGACATTGACGCCGAGCACCAGCAGCGCGCCCGCTGCTTTGCCGACCTCGCCAATGCCTGCCGCGACTCCAAGGTAGGCGGAGGCCGGGATCGTGGTCACCGAGATGGCGACTCCGACCGCGGAGCTCGCCCGCGTCTCGAGCGCGAGGATCCCGGCCACTCCCGCCGCGAACGCAACGATCGGAGTCGAGATGTTGACGGTCGACAGGCCCTGGAGGAAGGTCGAGCCGACGTCGAAACCGGCTCTCAGCAGTACGAGCTGATGCAGAGCAAACGTCAGCAGGCAGCCGACGACGCACGCGACCGCGAGACCGGTGAGCAAGGCACCAATGGCCCGCGCCGCGAGGGTCCACCGACCGAGCACGATGGCGGTGGCCGCCGCGGTGATCGGCAGCGTGTCGGGGCTGATCGCCATCGCCCCGACAACCAGGGTGACATTCAGGTAGATCACGCCAAACGCGGCGATTAGGCCCGCGGCGATCATGAACACCAGGTAGCGGGCGAGCGGCCGGGCGTTGGCGTTGGCCTGGCTCAGCAGGTCGGCCCAGACCACGCTCGCGAGCGGACGCTGCGCCACCGACGGTCCAATCGTGTCCACGCGCACGAGCACCACATCGTCGGTGGGCACGCCCATCCGCTTCACCTGTTCAAGCGCTCGATCGACTGCGTCGTCGGCGAGGTCGGCCGTCACGACCGCCGGTTCGCCGTCTCCATTACCCGTCCGGATCACGTGCCGCGAACCGGGTATGTCCCGGATGCCGGCGGCTATCTCGGCGATCGCCGGGGCGGTCCCGAACACCCGTAGCTGCAGCATGCTCAGCGGCCCAGCCGGCGAACCATCGTCACCACAAGCTGATCACTCGATCCGCGAGTTCGAGTCCCTCGGGCCGGTGCGTGATCAGCAGCACGGTCCGCTCGCCGGCCGCGGACATGATGTCGCCGACCAGTTCGACGGCGGTCGCCGGATCCAGGTGCGCGGTCGGCTCGTCCAGCACCAGCAGATGCGCGTCGGCAACCAGGGCGCGCGCGAGCAAGACGCGTTGACGCTGCCCGCCGGACAGCTGGCATCCCTCCTCGCCGACCCGTGTTTCCACGCCTTCGGGGAGCGACTCGACCCAGTCCCAGATTCGGGCACGGCGAAGTGCCCCCACGATCTCGTCGTTGCTCGCAGCGAGGCGGCCGATGCGCACGTTCTCGCGGATGCTGGCCGAAAACAGATGCGACTCCTGGCCGGCGACCGCGATCGTCCGTCGCACGTCGTCCTGACCGTACTCGCGGAGATCGTGACCGCCGAGCGTCACGCGGCCGTGCTCCGGGTCGAGGTAGCGAAGTAACAGGTTGGTGACGGTCGTCTTTCCGGCGCCGCTCGGACCGACCAACGCGACGCGCTCACCCGGCGCGAGCGCGAAGCTCAAGCGATCAAAGACCAGGTCTCGCTGGCCGGGATATCGTGCCGACACGTCCCTGAGCACGACGGCGAACGGCCACTCGGGCGCCGGCAGCGGGTCGGCGGGATCTCGGACAGCGGGACGCCGGCCGAGGAGGTCGAGGATCCGGTGGCCGGCGGCGATCGTGGCCGACAGCTCGCGTGCGGCTGCGGCGAGCGGCGCGACGGCCTCGAACGAAGCCAGCGCCAGCAGAGCGAGCATCGCGATCAGCGCCCTGTCAAGTCGGCCCGCATCCGACGCCGCGAGCGCGACGGCGAGCACTACCGCCACCGTGACGCCGGTGATGACTAGGCCGACGCCATCGGCGAGGCCGCCGGCAAGCGCGCCGCGTCGCGCCACCGCAACCAGCTCCTGATCCGCGGCGCGCACCCGGTCCAGGCCGGCCTGCTCGCGGCCAAAGGCGACGAACTCCGGCGCCCCGCGGCTCAGCTCGACAAGCTCGGCCGCGAGCAGGCCCCGTCCGGCGGCTTGACGCCGTCCGGCACGCGCACCGAGCGCACCGGACAGCGCCGGCACCGCGACCGCGTAGATCAGCAGTCCGAGACCGAGCACGAGTCCGGCTCCGGGGAGCACGGCGAACCCAACGCCGACCGAGATTCCGCCGGCCAGCAGCGCGACCAGCGGCGGCTGGACGCCACGCAGGTACAGGTTCTGGAGGGCGTCCACGTCGGCAACCATGCGTGACAGCAGGTCGCCCTTCCGGTAACCGTCCAGCTGCACCGGGGCGAGCGGCTCGATCTGCTCATAGACGCGGGTCCGGACGCCGCCGAGCACGTGTAGCGCGAGGTCGTGCGAGACGATCCGCTCGAGATACCGAGCCAGCGGTCGGCCCAGGCCGAAGAACTGAACCGCGACGATCGCGACCATCAGCGACAGCACCGCGGGACGCTCGGCTGCGCGCGAGATCAGGTAGCCGGCGGTCGCCATCAGACCGACGCCGAAGATGATCGTCAACGCGCCGAGGATCGATGCAGCGACCAGACGGCCACGCGGCGCCTTGGCGAGCACTAAGAGACTTCTGAGATCGCCGCTCATGCCGCCTCCCGGGTTGCCTCCGGGATCGCGGCGCCATCCACCAGCCGCACGATTCGGTCCGCGTGCTCGATGAGCTCGGGGCGATGCGAGATCAGCAGCATCGTTCGGCCGGCTTGCAGGCGACGGACCGCCCGCGAGACGATCGCGACGCTGAACGGATCGAGATCGGCCGTGGGTTCGTCCAGGATCACGAGTGGCGCGTCCCTGAGGAACGCCCGTGCAATCCCGATCCGCCGCCGCTCGCCCGGGGACAGCGTCCGGGCGCCGTCGCCGATCAGCGTGTCGTACCCGTTCGGCAGCCCGGAGATGAACTCGTCGGCGCCGGCGAGCCGGGCGGCGTCGCGGACTTGCCGGTGCGAAGCGTCTGGATCCGCGAGCCGGATGTTTTCCTCGACGGTGCCGCGAAACACCGTCGGGTGCTGGGGAACCCACGCCAGCTGTCGCCTCCAGCCGGGCCTGTCGCAGACCGACAGGTCGGTGCCGCCGGCACAGATGCCGCCGGCCGTCGGCTCGAGCAGACACAGCAGCAGGGCAGCGACGGTGCTCTTTCCCGCTCCGCTGTCGCCGACCAGCGCCACCGTCTCTCCGGGGCATAGCTCGAGATCGAGCTGGTCGAGCACCGGCGTCGGGCGTGCCGGGTACGCGAACGACACGCGTTCGAGCCGGACCGTGGCTCGGGCCGGGCTCGGTGCCGGTTGAAGGGCGCCGGCGGCGATCGTGGGCGGCGCGTCGAGCAGCGCAAACATCCTCTCGGCCACGGCGAGCCCGTCCGCGCTGGCGTGGTATTCGGCTCCGAGTCGACGGAACGGCAGGTACAGCTCGGGCGCGAGGATCAGCACGGTCAGTCCTGCTTGGAGGCCGAGGTCGCCGGCGACCATCCGCAGGCCTGCGCCGACGGCGACCAGCGCCACACCGAGAGTCGCCGCCAGCTCGAGCACCGACCCCGACAGGAAGCTGACCCGCAGCGTCTCGATCGTGGTCGCGCGGTACCGGTCGCTGACGACGCCGATGCGCTTGGCCTCGGACCGCGCGAGGCCGAGGGCGCGGAGTGTCGGCAGCCCCCGCACGACGTCGAGAAAGTGGATCGAGAGGTCTCGCAGCGCCTCCCAGCGCTCTCGCGTGCGCTCCGCGGTGTAGCCCCCGATCAGCCACATGAAGACCGGCACCAGCGGGAGCGTGAGCAGCATGATCAAGGCAGACACAGGGTCGATCACCGTCACCCACGCGACCACCAGCAGCGGCACGACGGTGGCAAGCACGACCTGAGGCAGATAGCGCGCGAAATAGCCTTCGAGGCCCTCGATGCCCTGCACCGCGACCGCGGCGAGCTCGGCGCCGCCGGCGCCGCCGGTGTCGATCGGCTGACAACGCAACCGTTTCTCCGCCAGCGCGAGGCGAAGTTCAGAGAGGACGCTCCAAGCGGCCCGGCGCCCGACGACCTCCATTCCCCAGGCCAGCCCGCCGCGCACCGCAAAAGCGACCACCAGTAGTGCGAGGTCGAGCTCGAGGCCGCTCGCCCCGACTCCGTCGAATCCCCGCGAGACGATCAGCGCCAGCAGGCTCGCCTGTGCGAGCACAGCAATCGCGATACCGACGCCGAGCACGCAGTCGAGCACGAGCAGGGGGCGCGCCGACTTCGTCCGGCGGACCAGGCGTGGGTCGACCGCGCGCATCGTGCCTGCCTAGTCCGACGGGGTGGGCGGGGTGCTCAACCGGCGGCGGAACACGTGAAACGACCAGCCTTGGTAAAGCAGCACCATCGGCATCAGCACAAGCGCGACCACGGTCATCACGACCAGCGGGTATTGGCCGGCAGCCGCGTTGTTGACCGTCAGGTTGTAGGCGTGGTTCGTGCTCGACACCATCACGTTCGGGTACAGCGCGATGAAGATCTGACCGACGCTGGCGGCCATCACGAAGGCCGAGGCAGCGAACGCCCACCCCTCGTTGCCGCTGCTCGCCAGCCGCTGCGCGAAGATCACGGCGATCAGCCCGAAGATCTGGGTCGGCTGCGGCACCGTGCCGCCGCCGATCACCACCAGCGTCCACACCACCCAGGCGAGGTTGACGACGATCGCGACCGCTCCGATCCGGCCTGCCGCGGCGCGGGCGCGGTCGCGGATCTCATCGGTTGTGCGCAATGCCATGAACGTCGCGCCGTGCAGCAGGCTCAGCGTCAGCAGGTTCACGCCGGTCATCAGTCCGTAGCCGGTCAACAGGTCGAAGAAGTTTCCGGTGAAGTTGTGCTGGTGGTCGATCGGTAGTCCCTCGAGGAGATCGCCGAGGCCGACGCCGATCAACAGCGGGACCAGGATGCTTCCGATCGTCAGCGCCCAGGACCAGCCGCTGCGCCATCGAGCGCTGTCGCGCTTGCCGCGATACTCGAACGAGACCCCACGCGCGAACAGCGCCAGCAGTACGAGCACCAGCGCCAGGTACAGCGCGGAGAACATCGTGGCGTACCAGCCGGGAAAGGCTGCGAACATCGCGGCGCCGGCGACGATCAGCCACACCTCGTTGCCATCCCACCAGGGGCCGATCGTGTTGATCGCGACGCGCCGCTCTGTCTCCGAGCGGCCGATCACCCGGTGCAGGGCACCGACCCCGAAATCGAACCCCTCGAGCACGAAGAAGCCGAGCCAGAAGACGACGACGATGACGAACCAGATCGTGTGAAGGTGCATCTGTCAGTAGGTGAGAGCCGGCACGGCTCCTGGAGGAGGTTCGCTCGCGTCGGCATCGGCCTCGGCAAGGCCCCTGCGCGAGTAGCGCACCATCAGCACGAGGTCGGCCGCGGCGAGCACGATGTACGCGAGGACGAAGGCGATCAGGCTGATCCAGATCTCGGTGGCGCTGACCGACGGCGAGTTGGCGTTAACCGTTTTCTGCAGACCCTGCACGATCCAGGGCTGCCGGCCGCTCTCGGTCAGCAGCCAACCGGCGGTGTTCATCAAGAACGGGGTGACCACCGCCCAGATCGACAGCCACAGGAACACGCGAGCGCCGAGGAGACGGCCCTGGAGCAGGAGCCAGCCACCCCACAGGGCCAACAGCAGGACGAGGGTTGCAAGGTACGCCATGACGCGCATCGACCAGTACTGGATGAACACGTCCGGCACGTAGTTACCCGGGCCGTACTTTGCCTGGTACTCGCGCTGTAACTGATTCAGCCCGGTGACCGCGCCGCCCCAGGTGCCGGTTGCGAGCACCGACAGGAGGTGCGGGATCGCGATGATCTGGGTGGGCGTCTTGTCGTTGGCGCCACCGCCGATCTGGAAGGCGGAGAACGAGCACGGCTTGCAGCTGGTCCACTGGGCTTCGGCGGCCGCGATCTTCATCGGCTGGTAGCGGTTCTCGATCTCACCGAGTTGGTTGCCGACTGACATCTGGATCACGATCGTGGGAATCAGCACGATCAGCGCCACCTTCGCCGTCCGCTGGAACGGTTCCACATGCGTTCGCCTGCGCAGATACCACGCGGACACGGCCAGCATCACCAGGCAGCCGGTGACGAGCGAGGCGAGTATCACGTGCGCGTAGCCCCATACGAACGTCGGGTTGACGAACAGCGCCCAGACGTTGCTCAACACGGCGTTGCCGGCCTTGTCGATCTTGTAGCCAACCGGGTGCTGCATCCACGAGTTGGCCACCAGAATGAACATCGCCGACAGCATCGAGCCGGCCGACACCGCCCAGATACACGCCAGGTGCACCCGCTTGGGGAGCCGGTCCCAGCCGAACAGCCACAAGCCGAGGAAGGTCGACTCGAGGAAGAACGCCGCCAGCCCCTCCATCGCCAGCGGCGCCCCGAATACACCGCCGACGTAGCGCGAGTAGGTCGACCAGTTCATCCCGAACTCGAACTCCTGGACCAATCCGGTGACCACCCCGATCGCCACGTTGATCAGCAGCAGCGTCCCGAAGAACCGCGTCATCCGCTTGTACTCCGGGTCGTCGGTGCGATACCAAGCGGTCTGGAGGATCGCCACCAGGAACGCCAGACCGATCGTCACCGGTACGAAGAAGAAGTGATATACGCTCGTGGTCGCGAACTGCCAGCGGGCTAGGTCGTTGGCCATCGCGGGCGCGGACCTGTCGTCAGCGGCTCGCCGGGGTTACGGGAGCCAGGGGCTCCACGGCGGCCAGCTCGCCATCGATGACGCGATTCTGGCGAGCCCCGAACAGCGTCCCGAGCGAGGTGGTCAGCACAGTTATCCGCCTGCCACCGACACCGCCCAGGTAGAACAGGTGAACGCCGACGTACATCAGGAACGCCGGCAGACCGTAGATCTCGCGCCCGCGCACCTCACACACCGCCTTGCCGCGACCCACCACCGCCAACGCCCCCTTGTCGAAGTACCTAAAAGGAGTCGAAGCGCCGGGCTCGCCCTGCGCGATCGCGCGGGCCACGTGCCGGGCCTGCTGGATCGCCACCGTCGCCAACCCAGGCAAAGGCTTTCCATCCGGTCCCGGGAGATTCGCAGCGTCGCCGATCACCGAGATCTCCGGGTGGCCCGGCACCGTCAGGTCGGGGTTCACCTGGATCCGCCCGACGTGGTCGGTGCCGGCGCCGGACGCCCTCGCGAGGGCCTCGGCCACCCCGGCGGTACGCACGCCGGCCGCCCACACGACGGTGCGACTCGGGATCCGCTCGCTCTTGTCCGCGATCTTGACGGTGACCCCGCGAGCGTCGACGTCGGTGACCATCGCGTGCTCGTGCACGGTGACGCCGAGATCGGCCAGCTGCTTGGCGGCCCTTGCGGAGGTCCGCTCGCTGAACCCGGCGACGACGCGCTCGCCGGCGTCGAGCAGGATCACGCGGGCGGCGGGCGGATCGATCTGGCGGAAGTCCCGCTTCATGTCGTGCCGGGACAGAATCGCGAGCTGGCCCGAGATCTCCACCCCGGTCGGGCCGCCCCCGACGACCACGAACGTCAACCACTCGTCACGAGTCGCCGGGTCAGGCGCGCGCTCGGCCTCCTCGAACGCCCGGAAGATGCGGTTGCGCAGGCCGAGCGCGTCCTCGAGCGTCTTCAATCCACACGTGACGCCCTGCCACTCGTCGTGGCCGAAATAGGACGTCTCACCGCCACACGAGACGATCAGGCTGTCGTAGTCCAGACGCTCGCCGCGGTCGAGCACGACCTCTCGCTTGTCGAGGTCGATGTCGGTCACCGCGGCCATCAGCAGCCGAGCGTTGGGCTGACGACGGAGCATCCAGCGCACGGGCGTGGCAACGTCCCCGGCCGACAGGGCACCGGCTGCGACCTGATAGATCAGCGGCTGGAACAGAAGATGGTTGCGGCGGTCCACCACCGTCACATCGACGTCGGCGTGCCCCAGCCGGCGGGCGGCCTCAAAGCCGCCGAAGCCGCCACCGACGATCACCACCTGGCGGCGCGACCGCGAAGCCCCGTTCGGGGAGCTATCCGACATGAACCGGCTCCGCGCGCGACTCGCGGGCGCCCATGCGCTCGAGCAGGTGGTCGCCGACCCGCAGTGCGTTGGCCATCACCGTGAGCGCCGGGTTGACCGCCCCGATGCTCGGGAAGAAACTGGCGTCGACGACGTACAGGTTGTCGAGCTCGTGGGCGCGGCAGTCGACGTTCAGGACCGAAGCGCCGGGATCGGTCCCGAACCGGCAGGTCCCAGCCTGGTGCGCGCATCCGGCGATCGGGATCTCGTTCTTGAGATATGCGTGATGCGGCAGCAGATGGTCGTGGTGCATGCCCAGCTCGCCGAGCATCGACTTCAGACGCTCGAACAGCCGCTCCTTCGCCTCCTCGTTGCTGGCCGTGTAGCTGAGCATCACGTTGCCGTCGGGCGCGAGCGTGACCCGGTTCTCCGACAGCGGCAGGTCCTCGGTCGAAAGCCAGAAATCGACCGCATGACCGGCGACAGTCTCCAGCGTCCACGTCGGGGCAAACCGCGTCTCGCCCGGCTTCTCGCCGCGGAACATCGGCGCCTGCGACTTGCCGACCATCTGAATGTTGCCGAGCGGAAACTCGAAGTCCTCGCCGCCGGAGAAGTAGAAGTCGTTGACCCCGAGCGTTTTCTGAAACACCGTTGGGTTCGCCTCCTTGGACAAGGCGAGCACCGCCTGGCTGTTGTGGAACATGTAGTTGCGGCCGACCTGATCTGAGCCGTTGGCCAGCCCGCCCGGGTGGTTCTCAGAGGCCGATGCGAGCAGCAGCTTGGCGCTGTTGGCAGCCCCGCAGGAGGCGACGACAATGTCACCCTCGAACGTCTCGCGCTCGCCGTCGTGGTCGACGACGACACCGGTGACGGCCGTCCCCGCCGGGTTGCACTCCAGTCGCACCGCTCGCGCCCTTGTCAGCAGCGTCACGTTCGGGTGCTCGAGCGCCGGCCGCACGGCGATCACCTCCGCGTCGGACTTGGCGTGCACCAGGCACGGGAACCCATCGCAGTTCTGGCAGCGGACGCACGTGCTGAACGGCATGTCGGTCTCGTCGAGCAGGATCCCGCAGGGGGCATGGAACGGATGCAGACCCGCCGCCGCGAGGTCATCGGACAACTGCTGGATCCGCGGCTCGTGCGAGACCGCCGGGTGCGGGTAAGGCCCGCTCGCGGGCGGCTCCGTCGGATCCTCGCCGCGTGCTCCGTGCACCTGGTACAGCTGCTCCGCCCGCGCGTAGTAGGGCTCCATGTCCTCGTAGGCGATCGGCCAGGCCGGCGACACGCCGTCTCGGTGGCGCAGCTCACCAAAATCCTCTCGGCGCAGCCGGTACAGCGCCGCGCCGTACAGCTTCGTTGCCCCGCCGACGAAATAGTGGACCTGCGGCGCGAACGGCTCCCCGTTGCCGTAGTACCAGTCGTCGGACGAGATGTAACGACCGTCCACGAACACCTCCTGCGCCAGCCAGTTCTGGGGCTCTCGGCGCAGCCAGTCCCCGCGCTCCAATAGCAGAATCCGCTTGCCCGACGGCGCCAGGTGCCGCACCAGCGTTCCGCCGCCGGCGCCGCTGCCGATCACGATCACGTCGTAGTGCGTCATCCACCCAGCTCCTCGATTCGTTCCGCCAGGATGATTCGGCCCGCCGCTTCAACCAGGGCCAGGTGCGAGAACGCCTGCGGGAAGTTGCCAAGATGCCGGCCCGTCTCGACATCGAACTCCTCCGCGTACAGACCGAGCGGCGAGGCGACCCTGGTCAGGCGGGTCATCAGATCGCGGGCCCGCTGCATTTCGCCGATGATCGCCAGCGCCGAGACGAGCCAGAACGAGCAGATCACGAACGTTCCCTCCTTGCCGGAGAGGCCGTCATCGGTCTCGTCGGTCCGGTAGCGCAGCACGAAGCCGTTCTCGGTGAGTTCGTCGGCGATCGCGAGCACGCTGGCGCGAAGGCGCTCGTCGTCCCCGGGGAGGAAGCCGAAGATCGCCGCCAGCAGCGTCGAGGCGTCGAGCGACTCCGTCCCGTAGTGCTGGACCAGCACGGCGCGCTTGTCGACGCCGTTCTGCAGAATGTCAAGCTTGATCTCGGCCGCGACCTCGCCCCATTCGGCTGCCAGTGAGTTGTTGCCGCGGATCGCCGCGAGTTTGGCGGCGCGATCCATCGCGACCCAGCACATCAACTTCGAGGACACGTAGTGCTGGGGCTTGCCGCGCGCTTCCCAGATCCCCTGGTCTGGGTCGCGCCAGACCGCCTTGGCGCACTCGGCCTGCGCCTGGATCAGCGGCCAAAGCCGCCGCGGCAGCCTCTGGCTGCGGTGGGTGTGGAGCAGCACGGAGTCGAGCGCCGCGCCGAACACATCGTTCTGACGCTGGTCGAACGCTCCATTACCGATCCGCACCGGGCGGGCGTCGCCGTAGCCACTGAGGTCCTCCCGGAGCGTCTCAGTCAGGTCGCGGCGGCCGTCGATTCCGTACATGATCTGGAGGGCACCGTCCTCGTTTCGCTCCAGGTCGGCGATGAACTGCATGAACTCGTCGGCCTCCCAGTCGAGGTCGAGGTAGTGCAGCGCTTGAAGCGTGAACGTCGCGTCGCGCACCCAGGTGTAGCGGTAATCCCAGTTGCGTTCCCCGCCCGGCGTCTCGGGCAGCGAGGTGGTCGCCGCGGCGACGGTCGCGCCGGTCGGCATGTAGGTCAGCCCCTTGATCGCAAGCGCCGAACGCTGGATCAGCGGACGGAGCTCGTGGTCGGGGATCCGTGCCCGGGCGAGCCAGTTGCGCCAAAATCGTGTCGTCGCGGCGAGCTGCTCGTTGGCCTCCTCGATGGTGGTCGGCACGGGTGCGTCGTCGTCCCACGACAGCGCGCAGAACAGCTCCTCGCCCTCCTTGAGCACGTGCCTGGCCCGGACGTGGTTGGCCTCGATCCCGAGCAGCATGTCGGTCTGCAGTCGCATCGTTTGCCCGTCGCCTGTGGCGACCGCGCGGTGGCGGTCCGGTGTCAGGGACCAGTCCGCCAGGGCCCGGCCGTAGTCAAATCCTGGCTCGCAGACGAGCTCGACCTCGACGGAGCCGCTGATGCACTTGACGGTCCGAACGAGCACGTGGTCCGCGTCCTCGTCGGTCGGCGGTCGTGTATGGGGCGTGATCGTGTCCTCACCACGACGAGGTCCCATGGTCAGCGCTTCGTGCACAGTCGCCCACCCGGAAGGCGTCTTCCACGCAGTGACCAGCGCGTTGCTCCCGGGCTCGTAGGCGCGCCCGCTCGGGACGTTGATCCCGAACGGTCCGAGCCGGAACGCGCCGGCGCCGCGATCGAGCAGCGATCCGAACACGCTCGGTGAATCGAATCGCGGCACGCACAGCCAGTCGATCGTCCCGTCGGGTGCCACCAGCGCGGCCGTGTGGCAGTCTGACAGGAACGCGTAATCGCCGATCGGGGTGAAAGGCGACGGTGCCGCCGCGCTCGGGGGTTTGGCTTGCGCGGCCTTGGTCTCCGGGCCGGGCTGGCCATCCCGTTGGGGGCTCTTCTTGACCTTGGTGGCGCTCATGACGCAATCCAAGGTTCGTGCCAGTGACCGTAACCGGCGAGCACGTGCTCGGCGGCCTTGGGCCCCCACGATCCCTTCGCATACGGGTGTACAGGTGGAGGATGCTCCAGCAGTGGCGCCATCACACGCCAGCACTGCTCGACCCCGTCCTGGCGAGTGAACCGCTTGCTGTCGCCGATCAGGGCGGCGTGCAGGAGCACTTCATACGGCGCCGGCCCCTCGCCGCCCTCCTCGGAGAACTCCATGTCGAGGTGGATCTGCTCTGGTTCGATCGTCTCGTGGCGCTGCGCCTCGACCGCGAGACGGATGCCGGTCGACGGATCGAGCTTGACCACGAACTGACTCGGCTGGGGCAGGCGCGACCAGCCCGCGAACCCAAGCTTCGGTGGATGCTTGAAGACGACACGAAACTCGGTCTGGGTGACCGGCAACTGCTTCCCGGTGCGGATGAAGAAGGGGACCCCGGACCAGCGCCAGTTATCGATGTCCAGTCGAAGCGCCGCGTAGGTTTCGGTGGTCGAGTCGGGTGCGACGCCGTCAATCGTCCGGTATCCGTCGTACTGGCCGCGCACGTAGTGAGCGGGATCGGCGGCGGGCATCGCGCGGTAGACGGAGACAAGCGCGTCCTTCAGCACATCCGACTCGCCCGACGACGGAACCTCCATCGCTGCCGCCGCCACTACCTGCATGAGGTGGTTGACGACGACGTCGCGCAACGCTCCGACCGGGTCGTAGAAGTGACCTCGGTCCTCGACGCCGAAGCGCTCGGCCATCGTGATCTCAATGGCGGAGACGTGGTTGCGGTTCCACACCGGCTCGAACACCGCGTTGGCGAACCGCAGGTAGAGAATCTCGGTCAGACCCATCTTCCCCAGGAAGTGGTCGATCCGATAGAGCTGAGACTCGTCGATGTACTGGTGGATCTCTGCGGCCAGCGCTTTTGCCGACTCGAGGTCGTGCCCAAACGGCTTCTCGACGACCACTCGTCCGGTCTTGGTGATGCCGGCGTCGCTCAGCCCCTTGATCACGTGGCCGAACAGAAACGGCGGGATCTCCAGATAAAAGACCGGGCAGCGGGCGTCCCCGATCGCGCGCGCAACCCGTTCGTATGTCGAGGCATCCGCGAAGTCGCCACTGACGTACGACAGCCGTGCCGCGAAACGGTCGAACACCTTCTCGTCGATCTTCTCCCCGCTGCCCTCGATCGCCGCGCGGGCGTGGTCGAGCAAGTCCTGCTGCGACCAGTCGTCCACGGCCACTCCGATGACGGGGCAGCTCAACAGTCCCCGGTGCTCCAATCGGTAGAGCGAGTGGAATGTCATCACCTTCGCAAGGTCGCCCGAGATACCGAATACGACGAACACGTCGGCGACTGCGGCATCGCCGCCGCGGACTGCGGGCGGGGTCGTCTTTGGGCGAGGCGCGGCGGCAGTAGTCATGGTTCCTCCTTGCGGCGAAGGCCCTTCCTGGCTAGCACCCATTCTTCAAGCCGAGCTCTGCGAGGCATCACCCGATGCGGATGATCTAGGTCTGCGCTGGTGCACCCGGTGCCGTCTCCCCGTACAGCACGAGCCCGTGGATGATCCAGAGGCTGAGCGCAAAGATCGCGAGCGACCAGAACGGATACGCCGGGATCTCGAGCAACGCGGCGATCGCCGTCAGCGACGCCGCCAGGATGCCGAACCATCGTCCGTACTCGCCCCCGCCAAACAGCGAAAACGCAGCCAGAAGCTGGAACACACCGAGGATCAGCGTCACCCATCCCCAGGTCTTGAGGTCCGCGAACACGTAGTGCGTGTTCGCAACGAAGAAGTGCGAGTTACTGATCGCCGCGATCCCATAGATGATGTTCAGGACGCCACCGACCATCAGCAGCACCGCGGCGAACAGTGCTCGACCGACCCCTCTGACGTTGTCCACGATTGTTCCTTTCGCCTTGTTTGCACGCACACTCTGTGGTCGGCGCGGGTGAATTCCCATCACCCGTCGAGGGTGGTTCTGTGGCTTGGGCCGTTCGGACACCGACGGCCGCCGTGCGTCTTGGGCCCCGGGGCCGGCGATCACCCGCTTCGGGCGAGGCACAGTCACCCGCCTGCGGGCGACCCTTGTGAGCATGGACAGGTCGGTCGATCCGCAACCGAGGTCCGAGCAGGCCGGCGACGCGAGCCGGCGAACGCACCTCGCGAACGAGCGGACGTATCTGGCGTGGTGGAGGACAGGGCTGACCGCGCTCGCCGCCGGCGTGGCGGTCGGCCGCGTCGTTCCCAGCCTCACTCACAAGGCTCGCTGGCCCTACGCGGTCGTCGGAGTCGGGTTCGCGCTAGTCGGACTCCTGGCACTTGCATATGGCTTCGCGCGGCAGCGCGCTGTGCGTGACGCGCTCAGAACCGGGAAGTTCAAGCATCCGAACGAGGGCGTGCTTCTCGTCCTGACCGGCTTCGGGTTCGTTCTGGGGTGTCTGGTGCTGGTGATCGTGGCGGGAGACCTCTGAACCTCTCGCCTGGTGACCAACGGGATCACCCTTCGAAGGTGAGGTTCGCTCACCCGCGCCGAGCGTAATTTCCGAGCCCCTTAGTCATCCAGGCAGCCGAACAGGAGGACCGACCGATATGAGCGATCTCGTGGCAGTGGCCTACGACAGCGTGCCGACGGCACAGGAGGTGGCGGACAACATCGTCGAACTCCAGCAAGCCCATGAAATCGACATCGAGGACCTGGTCGTCGTCGAGCGTCGGCTCGACGGCACGATCAAGCTTCACCAGCCGTCGAGGGCCGGTAGGGGAGCAGTCGGCGGGGCCCTGTGGGGGGGTCTGATCGGCCTGATCTTCTTCGTCCCGCTGTTCGGGATGGCGATCGGCGCCGCCAGCGGCGCCGCCGCCGGGGCGCTGAGCAACTACGGCGTCGACGACAACTTCATGAAGCAGCTGGGCACGGAGCTCGAACCGGGCGCCGCGGCGGTGATCGTACTCGTGCGGAGCGTCACACTCGACAAGGTACTGCCGAAGATCAAGATCCCCGGAAGGGTCATCCAGACGTCGCTCGACAACGAGACCGAGGAACGGCTGACCGAGGCACTCGCGGCCGCGGCTCACTGAGCGGGCACGTGGTCACCCTCTGAGCGGACGAAGGAGCGACATGTCAACCGGAGAGCGCCCGAACATCCTGGTGATCTGGGGCGACGACATCGGGATCACCAATCTGAGCTGCTACAGCGACGGGCTGATGGGGTACCGGACGCCGAACATCGACCGAATCGCGGACGAGGGCGTTCGCTTCACCGACTCATACGGCGAGCAGAGCTGCACGGCGGGACGGGCCTCGTTCATCACGGGCCAGAGCGTGTTCCGGACCGGCCTCAGCAAGGTCGGCCTCCCCGGTGCCGACGTGGGCCTCCAGCCCGAGGACCCGACGATCGCCGAGTTGCTGAAGCCGCTCGGCTACGCGACCGGACAGTTTGGCAAGAACCACCTCGGCGACAAGAACGAGTACCTGCCGACGGTCCACGGATTCGACGAGTTCTTTGGCAACCTCTACCACCTCAACGCCGAGGAGGAGCCCGAGCTTCCGAACTACCCGCCGGCCGACGACTTCCCGGGATTCAGGGAGCGGTTTGCGCCGCAGGGCGTGATCCATTCGTGGGCGTCGGACGAGGACGACTCCAGTGAGCATGGGCGCTTCGGCCGCGTTGGGCGACAGCGCATCGAAGACACGGGTCCCCTCACCAAGAAGCGGATGGAGACGATCGACGACGAGGTGCTGTCTGAGGCGATCGACTTCATCGACCGCCAACACGCGTCAAGCACACCGTTCTTCGTCTGGTTCAACACCACCCACATGCACCTTCGCACGCATCCGAAGCCCGAGAGCGTTGGGCAAGCGGGGCGGTGGCAGTCTCCCTATCACGACACGATGATCGATCACGACAAGGTGGTCGGGGCGCTGCTGGACAAGCTCGACGCGCTGGGGATCGCCGACAACACGATCGTGATGTACAGCACCGACAACGGACCGCACATGAACACCTGGCCGGATGGGGCGATGACGCCATTCCGCTCGGAGAAGAACACCAACTGGGAGGGGGCGTTCCGGGTCCCCGAGATGATCCGCTGGCCCGGCCACTTCCGGGCCGGCTTGGTCTCGAACGAGATCGTGCAGCACCACGACTGGTTGCCGACGTTCCTCGCTGCGGCCGGCGAGCCGGACGTCGTCGAGAAGCTGAAGGCGGGCCACACCGTCGGCGAGAAGTCCTTCAAGGTGCACATCGACGGCTATAACCTGCTGCCGTACCTGACAGGGCAGGAGTCCAAGAGCCCCCGACCGGGGTTCGTGTACTTCTCCGACGACGGTGACCTGCTTGCCGTGCGGTACGACAACTGGAAGCTCGTGTTCATGGAGCAGCGGGTCCAGGGGACGCTCCAGGTCTGGGCCGAGCCCTTCGTCACATTGCGCATCCCGAAGATGTTCAACTTGCGCACCGACCCGTTCGAGCGGGCCGACGTCACCTCCAACACCTACTACGACTGGCTGCTTGACAACGCGTTTCTGGTGTACGCCGCACAGGCGATCATTGCCCAGTTCCTCGCGACCTTCCCGGAGTTCCCGCCGCGGCAGAAGGCCGCGTCGTTCACCATCGATCAGGCGCTCGGGAAGCTCGAGGCGATGATCACCTCCGGGCGATGATCGGCGCGCCGCCGGCATCCGACATGGCTTGGGTGCCGGCGGCGACCTTCCGGATGGGGTCGGACGCCCACTACCCCGAGGAAGCGCCCGCCCACTCCGTCGGGGTCACCGGGTTCTGGATCGACAGCGTCGAGGTCACCAACCACGAGTTCGCTCGGTTCGTCGCCGAGACCGCGTATGCGACCGTGGCCGAGCGCCCGCTGGATCCCTCGGACTTCCCGGGCGCGCCCGCCGAGAACCTCGTCCCGGGATCGATGGTCTTCACCGGGACGACCGGGCCGGTCGACCTCCGCCATCTGTCGCAATGGTGGGCATGGACGCCGGGGGCGTGCTGGCGCCACCCGGAAGGGCCGGCGTCCTCACTGGACGGGCGCGACGAGCATCCGGTCGTGCACGTCGCCTACGAGGACGCCGAAAGCTACGCGAAGTGGGCGGGCAAGGAGCTGCCGAGCGAGGCGCAGTGGGAGCTCGCGGCCCGCGGCGGACGGGACGGCGCAACCTACACGTGGGGTGACGAACCCGAATGGCCCGGCAATCCATTGGCGAACTACTGGCACGGAGAATTCCCATGGCGGCCCGATCCCGGATACGGCGCCACCGCACCGGTGGCGTCGTATCCCCCCAACGCCTACGGGCTGTTCGACATGGCCGGGAACGTGTGGGAATGGACGAGCGACTGGTATGGGGCCCGCCATCCCGACGCCGAGCCCGCGTGCTGTGCCCCCTGCGACCCACGCGGTGGGTCCGAGCGCGGGAGTCTCGACCTGAGCCAGCCCCAATTCTCGATCCCCCGCAAGGTGATCAAGGGCGGCTCGTTCTTGTGCGCCGATAGCTACTGCATGCGCTACCGCCCTGCTGCGCGTCGCCCGCAGATGGTCGACACCGGCATGAGCCACATCGGCTTTCGCTGCGTCGTCAGCGACTGAGCCCGGCGGGCTGACCGCGGCCGCCTGCCGGTCAGCGTCAAGGCGTGACCTGGAGCGATTCCGTGCGCTCCACGCAGGCGTCGACCGCGGCCCGAACCGTCGGATAGAAGTGGTCGCGCCCGATATCGTCGGCGACGCCGGCCTCGATCAGCTGCTGTTCGGTTCGATGCGTCATTCGAGCGACAACCAGCGTGACCCCCTCGGTCGCGAGGCTTTCGGCGAGCGCGCGCAGCGCGGCCATGCCGGCGGCGTCGACATGGGTCACCGCCTGTGCATCGAGAACCAGCCAGTGGGGCTCTGACAGGACGCCGCGCAGCGCCTCCTGGATTCGTCCCTTGACGTAGCCTGCGTTCGCGAAGAACAGGCGGTCGTCAAGGCGGTAGACGACCACTCCCGGTGTGATGCGCGCCGACCGGTGCACGGCGACGTCGCCCCAGCGTCCGAGGCGCGGCACCCACCCGAGCACCGCGTCGTGGGGATGGGCGCTGCGCCGCACTACGTCGACGATCGACAGCCCGACGGCGAACACGATCGCATCGAGCACACCGGTGATGATCACCCCGGCGGTCGTCACCGCGGCGATGCAGACCTCAACTCGATCGGTCCCCCACAACTCGCGCCACGCCGAGAGGTCGATGAGACCGATCGCAGCTGAGACGATCGCGGCGCCGAGGACCGCCTTGGGCAGGTGCGCAAGCGGGGCGGTGAGGACGAGCAGGACGACGGCCACGGTCGCCGCCGCGATCAGGCCGGACACTTGGCTGCGCGCGCCCATGCCATCGTTGACGGCGGTTCGCGAACTGCTGGCGCCGACGGGCATGCCCTGGCTGATTCCGGCCAGCGCGTCCGCGGCGCCCATCGCCAGCAGCTCCTGGCCGGGCCGAACGTGCTGGTTGTGGCGCCCGGCATAGGTCCGGGCAGTCAGGATCTCGTCGGCGAAGCTGACCAGGAACAGGCCGATCGCCGCCGGAACCAGGTCGAAGGTGGTGCTGACCGACGGGGTCGGGAAGCTGAGACCCGGTAACCCTCGTGGGATGTGACCGACGACGGCGACGCTGTGGCCGGGCAGGTTGAACGCATACGACGCAACGATCCCGGCTACGAGCACGACGAGCGCTGCCGGGATCCGAGGCGCTCGGTAGCGCAGCGCAATCAGAATGGCCAACGACAGGGCGCTGACGAGCAGCGTCTGCCAGCTCGTAGCGCCGATCTCGCGTGCCACCTCCACCAGCTGCGGGATCGGATCGAGCGCTTTGATGTCGAGCCCGAGAAGCTTGCCGAGCTGGCCGACGATCAGCACGACCGCGACGCCGTGGATGTAGCCGATCAGCACCGCGCGCGAGAAGTAGTCGGCGATCCAGCCGAGTCGCGCGAGCGCCGCGACACCGTAGAACAGTGCGGTCAGCAGGGCCAGCATCGCGGCCAACTCGCCCGCCTGCGCGCTTCCCCTGGCCGCAAGCGCCAGCACCGAGGCGGCGACCAGCGCCGCCAGCGAGCCCTCGGGACCGACCACGACCTGTCGTGAGGAGCCGAGCAGCGCGTACGCGACGGTGGGCAGCAGCAGTGCGTACAGCCCGACGACCGGTGCCAGGCCGGCGACCTGGGCGTAGGCCATCGCCGAGGGAATCGCCAGCGCCGCTACGGTCAGCGCGGCGGTGACGTCCCGCCGTGCCGTCGCGGGCCGGTAGTCGGGCAGGTCGCGAGTGACCGGGAGACTGCGGTTTAGCAGCGGCTCCTGCCGGGACTCTTTGAAGGGCGACTTATCGGCGGGATAGGAGTGCCGGGGAGGCCCCTCGCTCATTCGATGGTTCCCCGGGCGCTGGGCTGCGAGCGCCGGCAGCGAGAGACGGTCACGAACCGATGCTCCGAGGTCTTAGGGTGAGCGGCAATCACCCTGGCCGGGTGATTGCCGCTCACCCAAGCGACTGCGACGGTCTCCGCTCTGACCACCAAGGAGACCGAGATGTCCAAGGCTCGCAGCTGTGTGGCTGGCGCCCGAATGAGGTAGGTGCGCGATCATCCTCGGCCTGCTGCTGGCGACCGCCACCGCTGACAAGGCGACGACCTTCCTGGCGCTGTTCTTCGCCCAGGTGGCGTCCTGGGCCGGCGTCCCCGCACTCGGCGCCGCTGCCGCCGGCGCGGCGGGGGCACTCGCCAGCCAGGGCACGCTGCATCTGTGGGCGGTACTCGTGGTCGGCACCGCCGGCGCCGAGGTCGGGAGCCTCGGTGGGTGGTGGGTGGGGAACCGCCTCGCCCGGGCCGGACTCGACGGCGAGGGGCGCTTTGACCAGAAGCGGCGGAAAGCGCTGGAGGCGGGCGAGAAGGTCGAGCAGAAGTGGGGTCGGCTGATCGTCTTTTTCGTCCCCTCCTGGGTATCCGGCGCCATGGGGATGAGGCTGCGGCAGTTCGTCGTCTGGAATCTCTTCGCGGCATTGCTGTGGAACGTCGGAGCCGCCCTGGCTGCCTATGGCGTCGCTTCGGCGGCCTCCGGAAGGTCGCTTGCCCACATCATCATCCCGATCGTGATCGCGGTGGCAGCGTTCGCAGCAAGCGTCGGGCTGGTTCGAGCGTTCCGGCGGCACCACCACAGCAACGCCGAGCAGTCGCCGCTCGCGCCTGAGGGATGACCACGCCTGGCGGCCCGGCCCGAACCCGCGGGCGTGTGTTCACCCCATCCGGGTGAGGAGCGTTCACCCGTACGACTGTGAGACTGGGCGCCAATGGCGGATCCGCTCGCGAGCGATGGCACGGTCCGCCTGATGGCGCTAGGCCCGGGCACGCCAGACGGCCACTAACGCGGCCTCGATGCCCGGCTGGCTTTTCTCGTCACTCCGGGGCTACGACCGCTCTTGGCTCCGGGGAGACCTGGTCGCCGGTCTGACCGTCTGGGCCGTCTTGGTTCCCGAGGCGCTCGCTTACGCCTCGATCGCCGGGGTCTCGCCGGTCGTCGGGCTGTACGCCGCCCCCGGAGCACTGCTGTTCTACGCCGCATTCGGGAGCTCTCGCCACCTCGTCACAGGCCCTATGTCGGCGACGGCGGCGCTGTCGGCGGCCACCGTCGCGACCTATGTGACCGCCGGAAGCAGCCAGTACGTGACGATGACCGCTGCACTGGCGATCACCGCCGGAGTAATCGCGCTGATCGCGGGCGTGGCGCGGCTCGGTTTCCTCGCGAGCTTCATCTCCGAGCCTGTCCTCAAAGGCTTCATCATCGGACTGGCGCTGACCATCATCGTCGGCCAGCTTCCGGACCTGTTCGGTGTGCCGAAGGGCTCGGGCGACTTCTTTCAGAAGCTCTGGGATCTGATCACCAAACTTGGTGACACCCAGGGAGGAACCCTCGCCGTCGGCTTCCTGTCGCTGGTCCTGCTGGTCGTGTTGCGCCGCTCCCTGCCGGCAGTCCCCGGCTCGCTGGTCGTCGTAGTGCTCAGCATCATCACGGTGGCGGTGTTCAACCTGGACCAGCACGGCGTCAGGATCGTCGGTCACATCGACCGCGGTCTGCCCTCATTCGGCGTCCCGGATGTCAGCTTCCACGACTACCTCAGGCTCGCCGGGGGCGCTGC
>Ga0123356_10002231_pt1 | contig 20868 bp, 16 predicted proteins | sample TergutEmb28metaG_2_FD_92546 | JGI IMG/M metagenome (GOLD analysis project Ga0123356, IMG submission 92546) | Embiratermes neotenicus P3 segment gut microbial communities from Petit-Saut dam, French Guiana - Emb289 P3 | ecosystem: Host-associated > Arthropoda: Insects > Digestive system > Gut ... | reverse complement strand
CTCCAACTACGGCAACCTCAACACGACCAGCCTCGACACGGGCGCGCTCGCCGTCAACGGCACCGGCACGCTGCTCGTGACGCCGGACGCCAACACCAACGCCGATGGCGCGCTCCCGGCCGCGCAGACCACGATCGGCGACGGGCCGACGGTGAATATCGCCTCACCCGGCGTCACATCCGGTCCGATCGACGCGTCGGCGGCAACGACGACCGGCAACGAGCTCGTGGTTGGCTCGGGCACAGCACCCGAGGCGACCCTGGCCGTCAACGGCAGCGTCGAGCTCGGGCCGCTGTCCATCTTCGGTTTCTCGGTCGACGGCAACGACACGACCGCCGGAGCCGATGCGTCGGAGCTGACGGTCAACGGCAACGTCAGCCTGAACGGCGCGCAGCTGGTTATGAACCAGGGATACCTTGATCAGACCAGCCAGGCCTGCGTCGCCCTGACCCCAGGCAATACCTACACGCTCCTGACAACCAGCGGCGGCGCGATCAGCGGCGCCATGCACTACTGGAACGGGAACAGTTTCAGCGGCGTGGTCGACGAGGGCCAGACAAGCGCGACCCCCACCCCGCTCGTACAGGGCTGCACCGGAGGCGGGAACGCCCCGCAGGCCTACATCAACTACGGCTCGACGGCGATCACGGAGACGATCGCGGGCGCGCCCACGTCGACCGCGGCTCCGGCCATCACCGGGGCCGCGCAGGTCGGCCAGACGCTGCAGGCAAGTAGCCCCGGCGGCTGGAGTGCGTACCCGGCGCCCGGCTACGCGTACGAGTGGCTCGCGTGCTCGGCTGGCAACTGCTCGCCGATCATCGGCGCCGCAGGCTCGGCCTTCACGCCGACCTCGGCTCAGCTGGGTGACACGATCGAGTTGCAGGTCACGGCGACCAACGCCCTGGGCCACGCCACTGCGGACTCGAACTCGCTCGGGCCGGTCACGGCCGCGCCGGCGGCGACGAAGCCGAAGAGTGGCCGCCCGACGCCGGCCCAGGTCGAGGCTGCGCTGAACGGGATCGGCCATCCGTCCGGCAAGAAGGCGATCAGCGCCCTGATCAAGACCGGTGCGTACCGCACGAGCTTCCGTTCCCCCGGCAGTGGCTCGCTGAGCGTCAAGTGGCAGACTACTGTCACCTCCAAGAAGGGCAGCCACGTGAAGCATGCAGCGGTGAACGTCGCCAACGCGACCGCCAGCGCCCATGGTGCAGGCAAGCTCACCTTGACGATCCGCCTGACCAAAGCCGGAAAGGCGCTGCTGAGGTCAAAGTCATCAAGCATCCGGATCACTTCCACGCAATCGTTCCGGCCCAGCGGCACGGCCACCGGGACCACGGTGACGAAGAAGTTCACCCTGTAACTCTGCTGCGGAGGGGGCGGCTTGCGGGCTCGCCCCCTCCGGCATCGCCTCCGGCGTCGGATCGCCTCCGACGTCGCCTCAGCCGGCGACCTGCTCCAGCGGGCTCAGGCCGTCGTCGACGTCGACGTTCTCCGGAGCCAGTTGCAGGGCTGCGCCCTCGGCGATCAGCTCGATCAGGGCCGCGAAGTCGACCTCGTTGCCCTTCATGCCCTGGAGCAGCTGGGTCTGCTGCTCGGCGGCCGCGACAACCGGCATCGACACATCCGTGGCGCGTGCGGCCTCGAATCCGAGATGGAAGTCCTTCAGCAGCAGCGCTGGCGTGAACGTGGGTTTGAAGTCGAGGTTGACGAGGGCCGGTGTCTTGTAGCGGGTGAAGACCGAGCCCATGACGCTGTCGTTGAGGAACGACCAGAGGTCGGCGCGACGGACGCCGCCCTGCTCTGCCAGCACCGTGATCTCCGCCATGCACTCGGCGACGACGCCGAGCATCAGGTTGTGGCAGACCTTGACCAGGCGTGCGCGCTCGCCCTCACCCACATAGGTGACCTTGGAGCAGAGCAGCTCGAGGTACGGGCGCGCCTGCTCCCACGCATGACCAGGGCCGGACGCGACAATCGTCAGGCGCCCGGAGGCGGCCACCTTGGGGTTGCCGCTGACCGGCGCGGCGAGCATCGCGGTGCCGCGATCGGCCGCGCGGGCACGGATGTCCTCGGCCGCGGCGGGTGAGATCGTGGTCGAGTCGACGATCAGGCCCGGCTGTACATCTGGACGCGAAAGCAGCTGCTCGACAACTTCCTCGACGTCCTTGGAGCCCGCGACGATCGTGAACACGATGTCCCGGTCGGCGAGCTCGGCGATCGTGTCGACGACCGTGGCGCCGAGATCGACCAGGTCCAGCGCCTTCTCCTTCGTGCGGTTGTAGACCGACACCTCGTGCCCAGCCTGCAACAGCCGCGAGACGAGCGCGTGGCCCATACGTCCCGTTCCGATCCAGCCGATGCTCGTCATCTCCCCACCATCCTCAATCTCAGTTGTTGCTCAAAGTCCGGCTCAGTTGTTGCTCAAAGTCTGGCCATTGCAAACGTTTGCAGTCACCATATCCAAGGCATCCGCGCCGGTCAAGCTCTCACGCGCGCGCGGGCGCGGTCGAGTCGCGAATGACCAGAGACGGATCCAGCACGACCTCCCGCGGCCCCGTCGCCACACCGCCGATCTGCTCGAGCAGCAGGTCGGCGGCGACGAAGCCGAGCTCGCGCTGCGGCACGCGCACAGTCGTGAGCGGCGGCTGCAGCTTGTCGACGAACAGCATGTCGTTGAAGCCGACGATCGAGACGTCCTCCGGGCAGCGGAGCCCCAGCTCCGTCAGCGCGGCGTAGCAGCCGAGCGCGAGCAGGTCGTTGGCGGCGATGATCGCCGTGACGCCCGCATCGGCAGCGAGCACCTCCGCGCAGGCCTCTGCCCCAGCCTCCACGCCGAAGCTCTCCCCGATGGCGACGCGCTCTGCGGGAGCCCCGAGAGCATGCGCCTCCATTGCGGCGCGGAAGCCCATGAGCCGCAGGCGCCCCGTCGAGACGTTCTGCGGACCGGCCACGTGCGCGACGCGCTCGTGCCCGAGCGCGATCACGTGCTCGACCGCCAGCCGGATGCCGGTACGGTCATCGACGGTGACCGACGCGAGCGAGCCGTCCTCGACGCTGCGGTTGACGAGCACCACCGGGACGCCCTCGGCCGAGGCCGCAACCAGCGGCTCCATGTCGAGCCGGGCGGTCGCAGCGATGAAGCCGTCGACCTGGCGGGCGAGCATCGTCTCGACGCTCGCCTGCTCCCGCTCCAGATCGCGGTCGGTGTTCACCAGCAAAGGCGTGTACCCGTCCTTCGCCAGGCGGTCGTCGACCCCGCGCACGATCGGCGGGAACAGCGGGTTCAGCAGATCCGGAATCAGCACCCCCACGGTGTAGGAGCGCTGCGTCTTGAGGCCGCGGGCGATCGGATTCGGGCGGTAGCCCAGCTCGTCGGCGGCCGCGAGCACGCGTGCCGCGGTCTCGTCGTTCACCAGCGCCCGCGTCTCGGGGTTGAGCGCCCGTGACACCGTGCCGGGGTGGACCTCGGCCACGCGGGCCACATCACGGATCGTCGCCGTGGCGCGCATGCGCGTCATTATCCGGCGGACACCCGGCTGGCTGCGTGCCTGCCAGCCGGGCGCTGCCGTCCTCCCGTGGGAAGTTCTGGTCCCATGGCCATTGGTCCCGTGGCCGTTGGTCTCGTGGCCGTTGGTCTCGTGGCCGCCCTCAGGACCCCGTGCCCACCGGCTCGACCGCCCCACCGAGGTAGAGCGCTCCGATCTCCGGATGCGTGAGCACCTCGCGCCCGGTTCCGGTCAGCCTGACCGAGCCGTTTTCGAGCACGACCCCGTGGGTGCTCAGCTTGAGCCCCGCGCGCGCATTCTGTTCGACGAGCAGGATCGTCTTGCCCTGCTCGTTCATCTGGGCCACCATCCCGAACACCATCGAGCGCGTCTGCGGATCGAGGCCCATCGACGGCTCGTCGAGCATGATCAGCTCGGGGTCCAGCATCAGGCAGCGTGCGAACTCGACCAGCCGCTGCTGACCGCCGGACAGGCTGCCCGCCTTCTCATGGGCGCGGTCGCTGACGATCGGGTAGAGCTCCTGCACGGCCGCCAGACGCTTGCGCACGAGCGCCTGGTCGGAGACCGTGAACGCTCCCATCTCGACGTTCTCCTGGACGGTCATGTCCGGGAACAGGCTGTGGGCCTGGGGGATCTGGGCGATACCCCGCGCCAGCACCTGCTGGGGGGTCATTCCGCCGATCGCCTCGCCACGGTGGCGAATCTCACCCTGACGCGGACGCAGCAGGCCGCTGATCGTCTTCATCACCGTGGACTTGCCGGCGCCGTTGGGTCCGACCACGCATGTGATGCCGCCGCGCGGAACCTCCAGGGTCACCTGCTTGAGGATGTCCGAACCGCCATAGCCGGCGCAGACGCCGGTGAGCGTCAGCAGCGCCTCCGTCTGCGGTGCCTCGGGCACCGGCGGCGTACGCTCGCTGACCGACACGGGACCGATGCTGGACGCCCCCGGCCCAGCCGGGCCCCCCACGCTCGATGGCACCCGCCCGGCCGGAACGTCGCCATCCTGCAGGTAGCTCTGCATGTCCGCCTGCTGGTCATCGTCGGCGCCGAGGTAGGCCTCGAGCACGGCCGGGTTGTTGCGCACCTCGTCGGGCCTCCCGGAGGTCAGCTGCGAGCCCTGGCTGAGAACCGTGATCCGCGAGCACAGGCCCATCACGAACTCCATGTTGTGCTCGACCACCAGGATCGTCTTGCCGTCGGCGTTGAGGTCCTTGATGCGGTCCGACAGGTGCGTGATCAGCGTCGGGTTGACGCCGCCGGCGGGCTCGTCGAGGAGCAGGATGGCGGGATCCGCCACCAGCAGGGACGCCAGCTCGAGCAGCTTCCGCTGCCCATAGGAGAGGTTCCCGGCGGGCTCGTTCGCCAGGCGTGTGATCCCGACGAAGTCCAGCAGCTCGAGCGCACGCTTGCGCTCGCTCTGCGAGCCGGCGAGGTGCAGCACCCCGCGCAGCCAACTCTCATCGCGCTGGGTGGCGACGAGCATGTTCTCCAGCACGGTCAGGCGGGCGAACATGCGGGTCAGCTGGAATGTGCGGCCGATCCCGAGCTTGAAGACCCGGTCCGGCGGGGCGTTGGTGATCTCCTTGCCCTTGAACACGACCGACCCCCGCTGGATCCGCTCGTAGCCGGTGATGACGTTGAAGAGCGTCGTCTTACCCGAGCCGTTCGGACCGATCAGGCCATTGATCTTGCCCTCCTCGACCTGCAGGTCGGCACCGTTCAGGGCGTGCACGCCTCCGTAGGACTTGAACACGCCGTTGACTTCGATCAGGTTGCTCATCGCATCGCTCCCGCCACGCCGCCTGCCACCTTGCCGCCGTCTCGGTCCGCAGGCGTCGCCGAGACCGCGGCTCTGGCGCGGCGCCGCTCGATGAACTCCCGGATGCCGGGCACGATGCCCTGGGGCAGGATCAGGATCACCGCCAGGAACAGCACGCCGTAGGCGATCAGGTAGGTCGCGTTGCTGGAGAACGTCAGCGTCAGGTATTGCTGCAGTGACTCCAGGACGGCCGCACCGAGCAGCGGCCCGAGGAGCGTGCCCATCCCGCCGAAGAACGCCATCAGCGCGATCGCCAGATCGAACAGCGGGTCGTAGGCGGTGTTCGGGAAGACCTGACCGATGAAGTAGAAGTACAGCCCGCCTGCCATGCCGACGAAGAACGCCGAGAGCATGAACGCGGAGAGCTTGAGCTTGCGGGTCTGCACGCCGAGTCCGAGCGCACGGTCCTCGTCGTCGCGGATCGCCAGGAGCTGCAGGCCGAAGCGTGAGCGCCGCACCGTCCATGAGACGAAGACCGTGACGATCAGGATCCCGAGCGCGACGTAGTAGAAGGGGATGTTGTACGAGTTGCCCTGCCACGGCGCCAGCGGCAGGAACAGACCCGAGGTGCCGCCGGTGAAGCCGAGGTTGAACGCGGACAGCTGGAAGATGAAGAAGATCGCGATCGTCACCACCACGAACGTGTGACGCCTGGTGCGGAGCGCGACCAACCCGACTGGGATCGCGATCAGGGACGCGACCACCCCACACAGCGGCAGCAGCCCCATCACGGACCACCCGCCGCTGACGTTGAGGTGCTGACAGAGCAGCGCCAGCGCGTATCCGCCGCTGCCGAAGAAGACCGCGTGGCCGAGCGCCAGATAGCCGGTGTAGCCGCTGAAGATGTTCCAGGAGCTGGCGGCGATCATGAAGATCAGCGCGAAGAACGCGATCGACATCGTCGTCGGATCCTGAGCGACCATGAACGGGAACAGGATGATCAGGACCAGGGCCAGCGCCCATGAGCCGAGGCCGACGGATCGCAGACGCGAGCGTGCGGGCATCGGCGACGCGTCGCCCCCGGCCGAGGAGGCTCCGGTCGATCCCGACGTGGCCGCCGGGACCGATGAGGTGTTTTCCTGAGTCATTTGGGGCCTCTGATCGCTCACTGTGCTCGCACCGCCGTACGTCCCAGCAGTCCCTGAGGCCTGATGGAGAGGACGATGACCAACGCCACGAAGTACACGAGCGGAGCCCACGTCGGCGACCACCACACGGCCACCACGTCGTTGATCACGAGCAGGAACACGGCCGCCGCCATCGCGCCCGCGAGCGAACCCATGCCGCCGAGGATCACGATCGCCAGCAGGCGCGAGATCAGGTCGTAGCCGGTGTTCGGATTGAAGGCGTTGGTGGCGCCGAAGACGACGCCACCAACGGCCGTGACGCCCACCCCGATGCCCACCGAGATGGTGCGCACGCGGTTGACGTTGACACCGATCAAGTCGGCCGCCGTCCGGTTCTGCAGTGAGGCCCGGATCGCGCGGCCGAACTTGGTTCGGTACAGCATGTAATACAGACAGGCCAGCAGGGCAACCGCCATCCCAAAGCCGATCAGATAGATGTCGGCCAGGTAGAAGCCGAACACGTGCACCGAACTGTTGACATAGGACGCCGACAGTTGCACGTAGTTCACCCCGTAGATCGCCGTGAGGATCCCCTCAATGATGATCGCCACCGCGTAGGTCACGAGGATTGACATCTGCGTGCGGTCCTGATCCCGCAGGCGCCGGATGAAGCAGAACTCGATCGCGACACCTACGAGGAACATGAACGGCACTGTGATCAGCAGGCCCGGCAGGAGTCCGATGCCGAGGTGCACCGACAGCTCGAAGCTGAGGTATGCACCCAGGATCACCATGATCCCCTGCGCGATGTTGATGATGTCCATGACCCCGAAGATCAGGGTCAGTCCGGCGGCCATCAGCGCATAGACGCCGCCGGTCAGGATCCCATCGACAACAGCCTGCAGTAGGGCGGTACCCGACATGGCCTTACTTCCAGGCCGGCTTCGGATAGAGCGGCTTGACCGACCCCTTCTCCGTCGGGATCACCTGCACGAGCGTGCCGTTCTGCCACTGGAACGTCTGCGTCTTCTGCGCCAGGTTCTCACCGAGGTTGTCGAACTTGACAGGACCCTGGACGCTGTTGAACGTGACGCCGCTCTTCAGGTAGTGGATGATCGCCGTCTGGTTGAAGCTGTGCAGATGGTCCACGGCTTGGGTCAGCACCTGGCCCACCGAGTAACCCTCGGCGACGTCGGCGTTGACGTCGGTGGCCTTGCCGCCGTACTTGGCGACGTACTCCTTGACCATCTTCTGCGAGTCGGCCTTCTTGAAGCCGGGGTACCAGCCGTTCGGCACGAAGATGCCGTTCTCCTCGCCCTTGACAGCGCTCACGAACGCCGCGCCCTGGTCCGGGCCCGCCGTGGCGATGAACGCCTTCGGGTTGAAGTGCTGCTGGACGAAGACCTGCGTGAAGGCGGACACCGTCGGCACATCCGTCGAGCCGAGGATCACGATGTCCGGCTTGGCCGAGGCGACCTGGCCGGCGATCGCGGTGTAGTCGGTGACCTCCGCGGGGAAGACCTTCGAGAGCACCGTCTTGACGCCGGCCTTCTTCAGGATCGCCTGCGCGACCGGCAGCTGCGGCTGCGTGAACGGGTCGTTGACGGTCACGTAGGCGGCCGTCTTGGGCCGCCTGGACTTCGGCAGCGATGCAACCCAGTTGGCGAAGGTCACGAGGTTCTGCTTGACCGGGACCGACACGTCGAAGACGTTCTTCAGCCCAGCCGAGAAGACGGTCGGGCCGCCGTCGGCGCCGCCAACCATCGCGTAGTTGTAACGCGCCGCGACGCGAGCGGCCGGCACGGTGAGCAGCGACGAGAAGGGCGCGAACACGAGCTTGTCGTGGTCGGAGCCGATCAGCTTCTCATAGTTGGTGGTCACCTGCCCCGGGTTTGAGGCGTCGGAGATGATGTTCAGCTGGACCGGGTGACCCAGGAGGCCACCGGCTTTGTTCTGGTCGGTCGCCCAGAGCTCATAGCCCTTTTGGAACGCCTGGCCGTCGGCGGAGAAGTCCCCGCTCAGAGACAGCGACGCGCCGATCGTGATCGGCGATGCGCTGGCGGCCTTGCCAGTCGCGTGCGCGCTGGCGGAGCTGCCGATGGCAGCGGCGGCGACGGCCGCAAGCGCGACGCCGCTGATGGTGAATTTGCGAAGGACCCTCATCCCTCTCCTTATTTCGATCTCTCTCCCCGCCGCCGGAATGGCGGTCGAGCGCTAATGCGATGCAAACGTTTGCATCTACACATCGCGGCAAAGTACATCGCCGCCGCCGCGCTGTCAACTCCAAACCGGGCCAACTCACGCGACACCCCGCAGACGTAACGTCGCACGCATGTGGAACACGCCTCACACACGCGCGAAATCACATACGTGGGCGCGTCAGAGGAGCAGCCGCAGCGGATGCTCGAGGCCCGCGCCGAGCGCGGCCATCCACTCCGCAGCCACCGCGCCGTCAACCACTCGGTGATCGGCGGAGAGCGTGAGCGTCATCACCGTCCCGACGCCGAGCTGCCCGTCCTCCCCGACGACCGGCCGTGGCTTCGCCGCCGACACCGCCAGGATGCCGGCCTGCGGCGGGTTGATGATCGCCGAGAACTCGTCAACGCCATACATGCCGAGGTTCGAGACCGCGAAGCTGCCGCCCTCGAGCTGGTGCTGCTGCAGGCGGCCGGCGCGCGCGCTGTCCGCGAGCTCGGCGACCTGGGCGCTCAGCTCCCCGATGCTGAGCTGCTGCACCCCGCGCACCACCGGTGTCAGCAGGCCGCCCGGCACGGCGACCGCGATCGCTATATCGACGCTCTCGAAGAAGCGGATCGAGTCTCCGTTCCAGACGGCGTTCACCGCCGGCACCTCGACCATCGCGGCCGCGACCGCCTTCACGATGAAGTCGTTCACAGAGATCTTCCGCGGTGTGCTGCTGTTGATCTCCTGCCGTAGCGCCAGCAGCCGGTCCACGTGCACGTGTGCCGTCACGTAGAAGTGGGGCACGGTGGTCTTGCTCTCCGTCAGCCTGCGGGCGATCGCCTGCCGCATGCCGGTGAGCGGAACATCGGTGTAGCCACCGGCGGCCGCGGCGGCGCTCGGCGCAGCGGCGCCGGGCGCCGCAGCCGGGGCGGCACCGGGAGCGGCCACATAGGCCTCCACGTCACGGCGGACGATGCGACCGTTGGGACCGGTCCCGCGCAGCAGCGCGAGCTCGATTCCGCGCTGGGCCGCGATCCGACGTGCGACCGGGGTCACGAAGATCCTGCCGGCGTTTTTCTCTCCGCCGGCGGGCGGCGTGCCCGCCGGTGTCGCCGCAGGCGGCGCCGGTGTCGCCGCAGGCGCCCCCGGGCTTGGCTCAGTACCGGCCGGGGCAGCCCCGGGAGCAGCGGCGACCGGGGCGCCAACAGCAGGTTCGTCCACGACGACGGCCGACAGATCCTCGCCCTCATCGAGCACGACGACGATCGGATCGCCGACGTCCACCCTGGTCCCCGGCTCGACGAGCAGGCGCCCGATCGTGCCGGCGACCTCGGCGGCGTACTCGACGACGGCCTTGTCGGTTTCGATCTCGGCGAGCGGGTCGCCGACGGCGATCGTCTGGCCGGGACTGGCCAGCCACTCGGACAGGACGGCATCGGTCGCGTTGGCCATCACCGACGGCATCCTGATGATCTGGGCCATCAGCGGCCACCCATCGCGGAGCGGGCGCTGAGCAGGCCGGCGGCGACCTCCTCGGTCCCGGCGATCGCGGCCCGCTCGAGCACCTTGGAGATGCTCGGGCTGGCCTCACCGCCGGTGACGCGGGCGACGGGTTGATCGAGCCAGTCGAAGAAGCGCCTCTGGATCTCGTCGGCGAGCCAGCCTCCGTAGGAGGTGCCCTGCGCGCCCTGTTCGACGATCAACACGGCGTTGGTCTTGCGGATGCTCTCGCCCACCGTCTCCCAGTCGAACGAGGCGCGGTCCAGCCAGCGCAGGTCGATCAGTTCCGCGTCCAGGCCGGACCCCTCGATCGCCTCCAGGGAGCGATGCACCATCGAGAGGTAGGAGAGAACCGTGAGCTCGCTGCCCGCCCGGCGCACGACCGCGGAGCTGGGGGGGATGATGTAGTCCAGATCACCGGCCGGAACGCGGTCCTCCGTCGAATACAGATCGACGTGCTCGATGACCAGGACCGGGTCGTTGAGCGCCAGCGCGGTGTTCATCAGGCCGACGTAGTCGGCCGCGCAGGACGGCGCGACGATCCGCCAGCCGGGTGATGTCGCGAAGATGCCAGCCGGGTCCATCAGGTGCTGGGAGCCGTAACCGGAGCCCATCGCGACCTTGGTGCGCAGCACGAACGGCAGCGCGTTGTCGCCACCGAACATGTGACGGGCCTTCCCGATCTGGTTGAAGACCTGGTCTGCGGCCACCCACATGAAGTCCGGGTACATGAACTCGACGACCGGGTGGAAGCGGCCGTCCAGCGCGATGCCGCCGCCGAGCCCGGTGAACGCGTTCTCGCTGATCGGCGTACCGATCACGCGATCGCGACCGTACTTCTTGAACAGGCCCTTGGTGGCGCCGTTGGTGCCGCCGTTGAGGCGGTGGACATCCTCGCCGAGGACGATGATGCGCGGGTCCTGCTCCATGCGGCGGTCCATCACCGCCGCGACCGCGTCCACGAAGCGCACCGGGCGCCAGTCGCCGCCGTGCGTGGCCGGTTCGAGCGTCGCCAGCGACTCCAGCTCGCCGGCGTCACTGCGTAGCCCGACGTCCACGAAGCTCGTGTCCGGCCACAGCTCCGGCTTGATCCGGCGCGTGTCCGGACTGTCGGGATCTGCTTCCACCAGCTGCGCCACGGCCACGGCCATGGCCCCCTGTGCGGCCTCGCGCAGGCCACGCTCCCCCTCCTCGTCAAGCCTTCCCAGCGCCTTGAGCTCCGCGGCGACCCGCTCCAGCGGGTCGCGGGCGCGCCACTGCTCCTCCTCCTCCTTGGTGCGATAGCCGAAGGCGCTGCCGGGATAGGGGCCGTTCTGGTGGAAGAAGCGGTACACATCGGCCTCGATCACGGCGGGGCCGTCGCCGGCGCGCATCATCTCGAGCGCTTCCTCGGTCGCGAGGTGGACGGCCAGCGGGTCCATGCCGTCGACCTTCCAGCCGGCGATGCCAAAGCCCTGCCCGCGCACCGAGAGCCTGTTGTCCGCCACTACCTCCTCGATGTTGGTCGAGACGGCGTACAGGTTGTTCTCGATGAAGAAGCCGATCGGAAGCTTCCAGGCGGCGGCCAGGTTGAGCGTCTCGAGCACCGAGCCGATCTGCGCCGAGCCGTCGCCGAAATAGGCGATCGTCGCGTCGGTCGTGCCCGCGTGCGCCTGCGCCCAGGCGTTGCCGGCCGCAAACGGCACGCCCCCGCCGACGATCGCGTTGGTGCCGAGCGCGCCTGCCTCGAGCCACTGAAGGTGCATGGACCCGCCGCGGCCGCCGGAGAAGCCCTGGGCGAGCCCGAGGATCTCAGCCAGCGTGCGCTGCAGCAGCTGCTGCACCGCCGGCGGCACGGGTTGCTCGAGGGTCAGATGCCCCGCGGAGACGTGGCCGAGGGCCTTGGCGAGAAACTGGTGATGGCCGCGATGGGATCCGGCGACGCCGTCGCTCGAGCGCAGAGCGATGATCGAACCGACCGCGCCGCCCTCCTGGCCGATGCTGGCGTGGGCGGGACCGTGAACCAGCCCTTCAGCCGCCAGTTCGAGGACGGCTTCCTCGAAGGCGCGAATCAGGTGCAGTTGCACCAGCATGCCGATCAGCAGCCCTGAATCGGCGTTCTTCCAGTCCTCTTCCGTGGTGGTCAGCTGCACCCATGGGACGCCGGTCTCGAGGGCTTTTCGTTGAGGCATGTGGCCTTCCGGTCCTTGACGTTGAATCGAGCGATTGTATTCAATCACACCGTAGTGCCCGCCGTGCGGCGCGCGCGTACAGGGGGTACAGCGCTATAGTGTATCCAATGAGCGAAGCTGACGTCGCGACTGACGGTGGGCTCGGTTTGCGTGGAGTCGACCACATCGGCTTCACCGTGCCGGACATGGAGGAGGCGCACCGCTTTCTCGTCGGCGTGCTCGGCGCGACGCAGGTCTACACCCTGGCCGGCAAGCGCGGCGATGACGATTGGATGCGCACGCACCTCGGGGTGCATCCGCGCACGGTCATTCGCGAGATCCGCTTCTACCGACTTGGGTCCGGGGCGAACTTCGAGGTGTTCGAGTACGCGCCGGCCGACGGCCAGGCGCCGCAGCCACGCAACAGCGACATCGGCGGTCACCACGTGGCGCTGTACGTGGACGATCTGGACACCGCGATGGCGACGCTGCGCACGCGCGGCGTCGAGTTCATGGGGGAACCGACGCCGAGCGCGCAGGCGGCCCTCGGGCAACGGTGGGTGTACTTCACGAGTCCCTGGGGGATGCAGTTCGAGCTGGTCAGCTTTCCTGCGGGCAAGGCGTACGAGGCTGCGGCGGAGGTGAAGCTGTGGCATCCGGCGCGGCCGGCCGAGTGAGCGCGCCCAGCCGGGTGCGCGCGGCCGCCCGAGCGAGCGAGGCCGACCAGATCAGCGAGCCCACCACGCTGCTCCCGCACGGTGAGGCGGGCGTGAGGATCGCCGCCGCGCTCCGCGAGGAGATCCTGGGCGGCGACTACCAGCCGGGCGAGCGCATCCGTCAGGAGGAGCTGGCCCGCAGACACGGCGCGAGCAGGGTGCCGGTCCGCGAGGCGCTGCGCATCCTCGAGGCTGAAGGGCTGGTTACCCTCGTCACGAACGCCGGTAGCTGGGTCGCACGCCTCTCGGCACAGGAGTGCACCGAGATGTATCTCATGCGCGAGCGGCTCGAGCCGCTCCTGCTCGGGTACAGCGCGCCACTGCTCGGCGGCGCGGTGATCGAGCAGCTGCAGGGCCTGGCGGACGCGATGGAGCGCTCTTCCGACGTCGAGGAGTTCCTCCGCCTCGACCGGCAATTTCACCTCACCAGCTACTCGGCGGCATCGACGATCATGCTCGGCGACACGATCTTGCGTCTCTGGAACCGAACCCAGCACTACCGCCGCGCCTACACCATGATGTTCCGCGCGGAGCGCGACGATAGCGTTCACCACGACCACCAGCTCCTCGTCGCCGCCCTCCGCAGCCGGGACGCGGAGGACGCCGAGCGGGTTCTGGCCGGTCACATCCGCCGTACACGGCTGGCGCTGAGTCGCCATCCTGAGATCTTCGATGCATGACCGCGTCATGCAGCCTCACCACGACCCCCTCACTCACCAAGCCGAGACCCTAAGCGTGGGCGCCGCTCACTAGGAAGGAATTGCACGATGGCCATTGCGATCATCAACCCGACCACCGGCCAGACGGAAGAGGAGTTCACGCCGAACACCGCCGCCGAGGTGGAGACCAAGATCGCCGAAGCTCAGGCGGCGTTCGAGGCGCTGCGAGCCACCTCCTACGAGCAGCGCGCCGAGTGGATGCGGTCCGCAGCCGAGCTCATGGAGTCCGAGGTCGAGCAGACCGCGAAGATGCTCGTGACCGAGATGGGCAAGCCGATCGCGCAGGCACGGGCCGAGGTGCTCAAGTGCGCCAAGAACATGCGCTTCTACGCGGACAAGGCCGCCGGCTTCCTGGCCGACGAGCCGCTGGAGGACGCGTCCGCGGTCGGCGCCTCCCAGGCCTACAAGCGCTACGAGCCGCTCGGCGTGGTGCTCGCGGTGATGCCCTGGAACTTCCCGCTCTGGCAGGTGGTCCGCTTCGCCGCGCCGGCGCTCATGGCCGGCAACACGGCGCTGCTCAAGCACGCCTCCAACGTTCCCGGCTCCGCCGTCTACCTGGACAGCGTCTTCGAGCGCACCGGCTTTCCCGCCGGCTCGTTCCGGACCCTGCTGATCAGCTCACGCGAGGTGGACGCGGTGATCCGCGACCGGCGCGTCAAGGCCGTCACCCTGACCGGGTCGGAGGGCGCGGGGCGCGCGGTCGCCGCCGCCGCCGGCGACCAGATCAAGAAGTCGGTGATGGAGCTCGGCGGCTCGGATCCCTTCATCGTGATGCCGAGCGCCGACCTCGAGGCCGCCGCCGAGACCGCGGTGAAGGCACGCGTGCTCAACAACGGCCAGTCGTGCATCGCCGGCAAGCGCTTCATCGCGCACGCCGACATCTATGACGAGTTCTCCGCGCTCTTCGCGAAGAAGATGGGTGCACTCAACGTCGGCGACCCACTCGACGAGACGGTTGACGTCGGCCCGCTGGCGACCGCGTCGGGCCGTGACGACCTCGCCGAGCTCGTCGATGACGCCGTCGCCAAGGGCGCGACGGTCCTGACCGGCGGCCACGCCGGCGAGCGCGACGGGTGGTTCTACGAGCCGACCGTCTTGAGCGGCCTCCAGGACGGGATGCGGATCGTCCTCGAGGAGGCGTTCGGTCCGGTGGCCTCCCTCTACCGGGCGGAGAGCCGCGAGGAGATCATCCGCATCGCCAACCAGACCACGTTCGGCCTCAGCTCGGCGGTCTGGACCACCGATCCGGAGGAGGAGGCCTATTTCATCGCCAACCTGGATGCCGGCGCCGTGTTCGTCAACGGCATGACCGTCTCCTACCCCGAGCTGCCGTTCGGCGGCATCAAGGCGTCCGGTTTCGGTCGCGAGCTGGCGGCCGAGGGCATCCGCGAGTTCACGAACGTCAAGACCGTCTGGAAGGGGTGAACCCGAGCATGTGCACCGGTCACGGCCACAATCACGGCCACTACAAGCCGAGCCGCATGTTCGAGCGCCCCTCGCAGCGGCCCGCCGGCGTGCGCCCGCTCGGCGCTCCCGGGCAGATCGGTGTGGATTACGAGCACCGCGTCGACTTCGAGCGGCTTCGCAAGTACCGCCTGGCGCGCACCATGGCCGCGCTCGAGGCCAGCGAGTGCGGGGCCTTCCTGCTCTTCGACTTCTACAACATCCGCTACTCCACCCAGACCTGGATCGGTGGCGCGCTCGGCGACAAGATGATCCGCTACGCGCTGATCATGCGCGGCCACGACCCGATCCTGTGGGACTTCGGCTCCGCCGTCAAGCACCACAAGCTGTACTCGGACTGGGTGCCGGAGGAGAACTACCGGCCGGGCTTCCTCGGCTTCAAGGGCGCCGTCGACCCCACTGGCGGCGCCGATCTGATGGTCGACGCGATCAGCGAGATCAAGTCGCTGCTGACCGAGAACGGCCTGGCGGACGCGCCCGTCGGAGTGGACATCATCGAGCCGACGTTCCTGTTCGAGATGCAGCGCCAGGGCCTGAAGATCGCCGACGCCCAACAGAGCATGCTCGACGCCAGGGTCATCAAGAGCCAGGACGAGATCATGCTGCTCAACCAGGCGGCGGCGATGGTCGACGGCGTCTATCAGGACATCGTCGACGCGCTGAAGCCGGGCGTGCGCGAGAACGAGATCGTCGCCCTGGCCAACGCCCGGCTCTACGAGTACGGGTCAGACCAGGTCGAGGCGATCAACTCGATCTCCGGGGAGCGCTGCAACCCGCACCCGCACAACTTCACCGACCGCATCATCCGTCCCGGGGACCAGGCCTTCTTCGACATCATCCACTCGTTCAACGGCTACCGCACCTGTTACTACCGCACGTTCGGTGTCGGCTGGGCCACCGAGCCGCAGCGCGACGCCTACAAGCAGGCGCGGGACTGGATGGACGCGGCGCTCGACGCGATCCGGCCCGGTGTCGGCAGCGACCAGGTGGCCGCGGTGCTGCCGAGGGCCGAGGACTTCGGCTTCGAGAACGAGCTGGCCGCCTTCGGCCTGCAGTTCGCCCACGGGCTCGGCCTCGGCCTGCACGAGCGGCCGATCATCTCCCGGCTGAACTCGATGAAGGACCCGATCGAGATCAAGGCGGGCATGGTCTTCGCGATGGAGACCTACTGCCCGGCGACCGACGGCATCTCCGCGGCGCGCATCGAGGAGGAGGTCGTCGTCACCGACTACGGCACGGAGATCCTGACGCGGTTCCCATCGCAGGATCTGTTCGTGGCGAACGAGTATTGAGCCTGCGGAGGGGGCGGCTTGCGGGCTCGCCCCCTCCGGCTCGGTCTTGGACGCGACCGGCGGTCAGGCTGCGACCGGCAGCCCGAGCGCTTCCTCGGGCGTGACGTACGGAACGCCAGCGACGTCGGCAACCGCCTCATACGTGACATGGCCGCCGGCGACGTTGAGGCCGAGGCGATGCCCGGGGCTGTTGGCGATGAACTTCTGCGCGCCGTTGGTCGCGAGGTCGACGACGTACGGCATCGTCGCGTTGGTGAGCGCGTAGGTCGAGGTGATCGGCACGGCGCCGGGCATGTTCGCGACGCAGTAGTGGGTGATCCCGTCGACCTCATAGGTCGGGTTCGTGTGCGTCGTCGGCCTGGAGGTCTCGAAGCAGCCGCCCTGGTCGATCGAGACGTCGACGAGCACCGCCTGGTGCTTCATGATCGACAGCTGCTTGCGGGTCACGACGTGCGGGGCCTTGGCGCCGACGACGAGCACCGCGCCGACCACGAGATCCGCATCCGGCAGCAGCTCCTCGATCGACAGCGTCGTCGCATACAGCGTGTCCGCCTTGCCGCCGAAGGCGACATCGAGGTCGCGCAGGCGGTCGATGTTGCGATCGAACACGGTCACCGTCGCACCCATGCCGATCGCGATCTGGGCCGCGTGGTAGCCGACCACGCCGCCGCCGATCACGAGCACGTTGGCGGCGGCGACGCCGGGCACGCCGCCGAGCAGGATGCCACGGCCGCCGAGCGGCTTCTCGAGCATGAACGCGCCCGCCTGGGTCGCGATCTTGCCCGCGACCTCGGACATCGGAGCGAGCAGCGGCAGGCGGCCGTTGCGGTCCTCGACGGTCTCATAGGCGATGCAGGTTGCGCCCGTCTTGGCGAGCGCGTGCGTCAGCTCGACGTCGGCCGCGAGGTGCAGATACGTGAACAGCAGGTGGTGCGGGTCGAGCATCGCGACCTCGGCCGGCTGCGGCTCCTTGACCTTGACGATCATCTCGGCCTCGCCGAACACGGCCGCCGCGTCCGGCAGGATCGATGCGCCCTGCTTGACATAGTCCTCGTCGGAGATCGCCGAGCCGAGGCCGGCGCCCTTCTGGATGAAGACCTCGTGTCCCGCGTCAGCCAGCTCGCGAACGCCGGCCGGCGTCAGCGCCACTCGGTACTCGTCGACCTTTATCTCGCTCGGAACTCCAACTTTCATGCTCCAGCCCTCCGCCGTAGTAGTTTCTGGGAAAATGATCGGCGTCCTCAGAGGATCAGCCAAGAATTTTCCGAGCACTCTGTGGATTCCACATCGCTAGACGACACAGACTTCCGAATCCTCAATGCCCTTGTCGCTAACGGAAGGATCTCGTTTGCGGATCTCGGCAAGGAGGTCGGGCTGAGCCCACACGGCGCCGCTGACCGCGTGCGCCGGCTGGAGCGCGCCGGCGTCATCTCCGGCTTCACGGTGCTGGTCAATCTGGCCAACGTCGGAAGATCGCTGGACGCGTTCATCGACGTCGCGCTGCTGCCGAACACGGCCTCCGAGAGGTTCGAGAACGGTGTGCTCGCGATCCCCGCGGTTCAGGAGATCACCTTCGTCACCGGACGCTTCGACTACCACGTGCGCGTCGCCTGCCGCAGTGCTGACGACCTCGATCACACCGTGCGCGCGATTCGCGCGCAGGGGGTCGCGCGCACGGAGACGCGCATCATCCTGCGCTCGGCGCGGGGTCTCGGAACGATCGCCTGAGTGCCAGGGGCGCGTTGGTGCTCTTCGAAGAAATCGGGCCACCACCGCGGTTGCGAAAGTGACGGGAAGGAAACCCACCCCCAGGGTGGGTTTCCTTCCCGTCACCCGCGGACGCCGGCTCGTGGCGGCCGATCACGCGCTCCGGATCTTGGCAACGGCCGTCTTCGGAAACCGAGCCACCTCGATGAAGCTGTGCGGTCGGACTGCGGCAAGGAATGAGAAGACGTAGTCGCCATTCTCCCGCGAGTACCCATGCGCCCAGACCCTCACCACATCGCCCGACGTGAGCGTCACGCACCAGTCCTCCAACGGCTCGGTGAGTGTGATCCTCTCGCTCATCGCCGTTGGGACCATAGCGGTGGCCTAGCGTCCCATCCACGCTGTAGCCGACTGCCCTTGCCCCGGCGGACAGCTTCGCCTACGCGACCAGCTCGCGGCCGCGCAGCGCCAGCCAGAACTCGATCCGGTCCCGGGCCGACGACAGATCGCGCCCGGTCAGCTCCTCGACCCGCTTGATCCGGTAACGCAGGGTGTGCCGGTGGCAGAAGAGCCGCTTTGCGGCGCGCTCCCACTGGCCGTTCGCCTCGATGAAGGCCTCGAGCGAGCGCATCAGCTCACCGCCGTAGTACCCCTCGCTCTGCTCGATCGGCCCCAGGATCGAGTCGCAGAAGAGCTTCAGCGCCTCGTCGTCCTGAAGCGAGAGCAGCAGCTGGAAGGAGCCGAGGTCACGGTAGGTCGCGATGCGGGCGCCGGCGCCGAGGCCGAGCGCGAGCGCCTCCAGAGTGCAGCGTGCCTCGTGGTAGCTGCGCCGCGCGTCGCCGCCGGCGACCGCGCGGCCGACGCCGACACGCACGTCCTCGCCGGGAAGCTCGCTGGTCACGCGCTGCGCAACGCGCTGCGCAAGCGCGAACAGCTCCTCCTCCTCCATCCCCGGGATCAGCGCCATCACCTGGCCGTTGGTTGCGACCAGTGCCGGCGTCGCCTCCGCCCGCAGCGCCGCGGCAAGTGCCGCCTCCGCCGCCTGGGCCTTGGCGAGATGTCCGTTCCCGGCGCCCTCAGGCGGCTTCGGCAACGCCAGCGCGCTGACCGTGCCGGCGAGGCCGAACGGCTCGAGCCGGCGCTGCAGGTCGGCACCGCTGAGCTCGCCGGCCAGCAGGCCGGCGAGCACGTCGCCCGCAAGCCTGCGTTCGGTGTCGCCGGCGACCCGCTCGCGCAACAGCTCGAGCGCCACGATCGTGACCGCCTGGCGCAGCGCCAACCGGTCGAAGTCGGAGAGCGGCGCGTCGTCCTTGACGGCTACCAGCCATGCCTCGGGAGTCGAGGCCCCGTTGCCGATGCCGGCCTCGGCCGCCACCGGGATCGCGAGCGCGCGGCTCGGGTCATCGAGCGCCGGCATGAACTGCACATACTCGCGGCGCGCGATGTGGTCCTGCACCGCATCGCCCACGCAGCTGCGCTCCGCTTCGCCGAGCCGGCGGCGGAAGCCGTGCTGCACGAGCAGCTCGCCACGGCCGTCGTAGACATACACGCTGGCGCCGATCAGCGCCGCGAGGGTAGCGGCGAGCGCCTCCAGTCCGCGCTCGGAGAGCACGACCCGCTCGAGGCGCTCCTGGGCCGAAAGCGCACGCCGCAGAACCGCGTACTGCTCGTTGACGAGCTTGCTGAAGGCTGCCTCCGTGATCGCGATGAACGGCACCTCATAGGGCACCTGGAAGACGGGAAACTCCAGCTTGCAGGCCGCCTGAACCAGCGCCTCGGGCACCTGCTCGTGCCCGAAGCCGATGCCGAACCCGAGCCCGGCCAGCTGATGGTCCGCGAGCAGGGCCACGAAGTCACGCTGACGCCGCGGCGTGTCAAGCTGCATTCCGGTGGTGAGGAGCACCTCACCACCGGACAGCCACGGCGTCGGGTCGAGCAGCTCGGACATGTGGACCCAGCGGATCGGCAGGTCCAGTCCGCTCTCCCCCGCCAGCAGGCGAGTGTCGGTGTCCGCGATCAGCTCTTTGAGTGTCAGCACCTGTCGGTCCGGCCCGTGACGGCGCCTCAGGCGGAGTGGACGTGCATGCGCCGGCCGGCCTCTTCCAGCACCGGACGCAGGACCGCCTCGATCTCCGCGAACTGCTCCGGCCCGGCGATCAGCGGCGGCGCCAGCTGGATCACCGGGTCGCCACGATCGTCCGCGCGGCAGATCAGGCCGCGGGCGAACAGCTCTCCGGAGAGGTAGCCGCGCAGCAGCGTCTCGGACTCCTCCTCGTTGAAGGACTCCTTCGTGTCCTTGTCCTTGACGAGCTCGAGCGCGTAGAAGTAGCCCATGCCGCGCACGTCACCGACGATCGGCAGGTCGCTGAGCGACTGCAGCATCGCCAGGAACGCGCCCTCGTTGGCACGCACGTTGCCGATGATGTCCTCGTCCTCCATCGCCTCGATGCTGGCGAGGGCGACCGCGGCGACGACCGGATGCCCGCCCCAGGTGGAGCCGTGCAGGAAGCTGCGGTCGCCGTGCATGAACGGCTCCGCGATGCGGTCGGACACGATCGTGGCGCCCATCGGCGCGTAGGCGTTGGTCAGACCCTTGGCCGTCGTGATGATGTCCGGCTGGTAGCCGATCCGCTGCGAGCCGAACCAGTCACCGAGCCGGCCCCACGAACAGATCACCTCGTCCGAGATCAAGAGCACGTTGTACTCGTCACAGATCTCGCGGACTCGGTCGAAGTAGCCGT
>Ga0123356_10002230_pt1 | contig 20875 bp, 19 predicted proteins | sample TergutEmb28metaG_2_FD_92546 | JGI IMG/M metagenome (GOLD analysis project Ga0123356, IMG submission 92546) | Embiratermes neotenicus P3 segment gut microbial communities from Petit-Saut dam, French Guiana - Emb289 P3 | ecosystem: Host-associated > Arthropoda: Insects > Digestive system > Gut ... | reverse complement strand
CGAGCCAGTGCTTGCAACACGGCGGCCGCTCTTGCCGTGGAATGCCCGCGCCGGTCGCGCTCCCTGGAGCAGGCGGGCTTGCCGGAGCTCGACAGCAGCACCCCGTTTCCCACCGAGCAATGGATGCTTGCCTTCCCGAGCATTGACCTGCCCGGGCACCAGGCCGCAGCTTATGCTCGGCAGCAGGCCCGGCAACCGGGAGCCTGCGCCTCGCAGGAGCGGGGGCTCGCGCGGCGACCAGGGCAGGGCAGGGGTGCAGACGGGTGAGCCAGTCCGCGAGGCGGTCGGACGTACGTAGCGATTCTAGCGATAATCTTCCGCGATCTGGTCGCAAAATGAGCGCATCTTGCCCGCTGCCCAGCTGGCTCTTGGTGAAGACGGTTCCCTTCGGTAAGCTGGTTCGTATGCCGAGGACACTCGCCGCGGGCAGCCATAGTGCCCGCCTCCCCCGCCGCCCCGCCACAGTCCGACAGCCATGGACGCGCCTGAGCGATGAGGAACTGCTCGGCGTGCGCTTCTGTGACCTGAAGCTTTCCATCGAGCGTTCGAGGCTCAAGCGCCAGATAAGGCGCCTCTATGCAGAGCTCGAGAGCCGAGGCATCCAGTTCCGTCCGCATGTCTGGCTGGCGGAGGAATGGTTCTCCCCTGATGGCGTACCGGGCATCGCCGTGCCGTTCTATCTGGCCCACCCGCGCCTGGAGCGTCTCGAGCGGCGCATCATGAGGGAGGCCGAGGGCGGCAACTCGCGCTGGTTCATGCGCATCTTGCGCCATGAGGCTGGACACGCACTGGATAACGCCTACCGGCTGCGGCGCCGCAAGCGCTGGCGCGAGGTCTTCGGGCCAGCCTCCCTGCAGTACCCGGCCCGGTACAAGGCCCGGCCCGGCAGCAGACGCTACGTGCATCACCTTGGCGAGTGGTACGCACAGTCGCACCCGACCGAGGACTTCGCTGAGACCTTCGCAGTCTGGCTGCGACCCAACTCTGGCTGGAGGAAGAGCTATGCCGACTGGCCGGCCTTCGACAAGCTTCAGGTTGTCGATGAGTTGATGGCCAGCTTGCGCGGCGTGCGTCCACCGGTACGCAACCGCCTGCGCATCGAGCCGATCGGACTCGACAAGCGTACCCTTGCGGAGCACTACCGCGCGAAGCTTGTGCGCCATCACCGCTACCGGCGTGGCCTTGCAGATGATCTGCTGCAGCGGGTCTTTAGTCGCGAGCGACCAAGCCGTCGGTCGATGCTGGCAGCAGCCCTGCTGCGTGCAAGGAAGACCTCTCTCACCGCAGTGGTCGCGCAGGCCCTGGGGTTGGAACGCTACAGCGTCGAGCAGATTCTCAATATGCTCATCGAGCGCTGTGATTCGTTGCGGCTGTACGTGCGCGGCAATCGCCGCGATGCCATTCATCACGCCCGCTGGCTGCTCGAGCGTCTCGCAAGCACGTATTCACAGGGCGAGACCCCGCAGCTGCTACTCTAAACGCCTCTAACGCTTCCTTCGCCCTTTTAGGCTTGAGGGGCGAGGATTTCACGCTATGCCGCGAGGATCTCGGGAAATCAGCAGCGGGCGCTACCGCTGGAGCTCGCTCCAGCTGCTCGGGGTGATGCGGCGCTCGCACCCGCAGCGGCGGTGCAAGCGTGCCCGATGTGCGGTGAGGCGCGGGGACACGGCCTGCGCTTCTGGGCTGACCACGCAGTGAAGACCGACAGCGAACTGTTGCCGCAATCCAAGGAGGGACGCCCCTCCCCCGCCGCCGATGGCGACGCGGCCGCGCCGGAGACACCGAGGAAGAAGCTGCGCACGCTCGTCGTCGTGCACGGCAGCCTGGTGCCGCCTGAGACTCTTGAGGGTCACAGCGAGAAGCAGATCGAGGAGTGGCGGACGGAATACGACGTGACGAGCACTCTGCGTCGCAGCGGCCACGATGTGCGCTGCGTCGGCGTCCTAGACAACCTCACCGAGCTGCGCAGCACGATCGATGAGTGGAAGCCCGACATCGTCTTCAACTTGCTGGAGGAGTTCGACGGCATCGTCACCTACGATCAGCACATCGTCGCCTTCCTCGAGCTGATGCGTCAGCCCTACACTGGCTGCAATCCGCGCGGACTGATGCTCTCGCGCGACAAGTCTTTGTGTAAGCAGTTGCTCGCATTTCACCGCATCCCGACACCACAGTTCGCGGTGGTCCGGCGCGGTTCACGTATCCGCGTGCCGCGACGGCTGCGATTCCCGATGTTCGTGAAGTCCACCGTCGAGGATGCCTCGCTCGGCATCGCACAGGCCTCGGTTGTGGAGGACCTCGGCAAGCTGCGCGAGCGGGTCCAGTTCGTGCACGAGCAGGTGAGGACGGATGCTCTGGTGGAAGAGTACATCGAGGGCCGCGAGCTCTACGTCGGCATCATGGGCAATGAGCGACTGACGAGACTGCCGGTGTGGGAGATGGTCTTCGGGACCATGCCGGACTCCCTCGCGGCCATTGCCACCCGCAAGGTGAAGTGGGACAAGAGCTACCAGGCGCGCTACGGTATCGCCACGCGCGCTGCCGACGGCTTGCCGCCTGCCTTGGTGATGCGACTGGACCGGCTTTCGCGGCGAATCTATCGATCCCTCGGTCTGTCGGGCTACGCCCGCATGGATTTCCGGGCGACCGCGGATGGCAAGGTCTACGTGCTTGAGGCGAATGCCAACCCCAACCTCGAGGCGAGCGAGGATTTCGCAGAATCCGCCCGTGCCACCGGCATTGCCTACGAGGAGCTGCTCGAGCGGCTGATGGCGCTCGGTCTGTCATACCGGGCAGAGTGGCGCGCCTACTACGGCTGACGCGCCAGGTGCGCGGGCTCAAGGCGTCCGCCGCGCTGCCGCCGGGGCTACAGTCCGCAGTCGCGCTAGCTTAGCCGCATTAGCCTTCTTAGCCGGCCTCATCCGACCTCGCACTTCTCGACCATCCACGGCTCCTCCTTCGCGGCCCGCAGCCACTCCTGGAGCGGTGCGTCCTCGAGCACAGCTGCCATGTACCACCGCGCGGTCTCCGAGATGCGCGCCCCGTACGTGTTGAAGCGCAGCACCACCGGTGCATACATTGCGTCGGCAATCGAGTACTCGCCGAACAGCCATGGACCGCCGGAGCCGAAGCGATGGCGGCACTCATTCCAGATCTCATCGATGCGATCGATGTCCGCTTCCAGGCTCGTCGTCATCGCCGGATGGCGGTTGCGAGCGCGCGCGTTCAGGGGCCACAGCGAGCGCAGGCTGCCAAATCCGGAGTGCATCTCCGCGGACACACAGCGTGCGACCGCGCGGGCTTCCTGCTGCGCCGGCCAGCCCCGCCCGGTGAGCTCGGCGACGTACTCGCAGATCGCAAGCGAGTCCCACAGGCACAGCGTGCCGTGTGTCAGCACCGGAACACGCCCGCCCGGTCCGTACTTTTCAAGCTCCTCCTTGAACTCGGGGGTGTCAAGCGGCAGGAGCACCTCGCGGAAAGGCACCTCCAGGCGCTTCATCAGGAGCCAGGCCCGCAGCGACCAAGAGGAGTAGTTCTTGTTACCGATGACGAGAGTGAGCTCCGACATGGGGGTAGCCTTTCCTGCCAGGTGTTGCGCGCTAGAAGAGGTGCTGCTACGTCGCTGGCGAGGAGGCCTCGCATGGATCTCGCGTATCGCTTAAGACCCGATGGAGGAGACTAGAATGTACCAGCCGCGCCCAAGCTCAGGAACGCCATGCTGAACATCCGCGCCGTCGCCTTCGATCTCGATAATACACTCTGGGATATCGCCCCTGTGATAGCGCGCGCGGAATTGCGGATGCTCGAGTGGTTGCGCGAGCACTGTCCGCGCATCACGGACCACGTCTCCCTGGAGCAGATGCGCGCGGCCCGCGAGCAGCTCGCACGCCAGGAGCCGCATAACGCTCATGACTTCACGTACTTGCGCATTGCGGCCCTCGCGCGGCACGCACGCGAGCACGGCTACCAAGAGTGCATTGCCGAGCGGGCATTCGAGGTCTTCTTCACAGCCCGCAACGACGTCGACTTGTTCGAGGATGTGCAGCCGGCGCTCGAGCGCCTGCGCCGGCGCTACACGCTCGCGACGCTCAGCAACGGCAACGCAGATCTGGTGCGCATCGGGCTCGCCCCGTTCTTCGTGGTCTGCCTGAGTGCGCGCGAGGTCGGTGTGGGCAAGCCGCACCCGCGCTGCTTCGAGCGTCTGGCGCGCGAGCTGCAGGTGAAGCCCGGGGAGATCCTCTACGTGGGCGATGATCCGCTGAAGGACGTCGATGCAGCCCGCGCCTCAGGATTCGGCACCGCGTGGATGAACCGCTTCGGTGCGTCGTGGCCGGGCGAGGTGGCGCCGCCGGACCTGGTCATCGCCGACTGCAGCGCCCTTGTCACCCAGCTCGAGAGCTAGGGCTGCGCTGGCGGCCACGCGTCCTTGAGCCGTGCGGGCTTGAGGTTGCCAGGTCCCGCCGCCTGCAGAGCCCTTTGAGCGGACGTGCCATCCCGTCCGAGCGCTGCGACCAGGCGCAGCAGCGCCCCTGTCCGTGTCATTCAACATGGGCGTCCGTGTCGGCGTTCTGCTGTTGACGAGCCTGGGCGTCGTTCACTTCAGAGGGTGATCTGGCCTGTGCTCGCGCACCTGACGGAAGCGCTCGCGGTCTGTTGCCGCTGGTCTGGCAGCACTCGCATCCGGCGAGATGGGATAGCTGTCGCGAAGGCCGGCGGCGCGCGCGGCGCGCGCGGCGCGTTGCCGGTCGCTGCCGGCCATTCTTGGCTTCGACGCCACGAGTTGTAGACTTGACCGGCCCGCTGTACGTCGCACGGCGGTGAAGCCGGCGCAGTTCGCGTGCACGGCTCGTCAGGTGCTCGAGCTGGCCGATGCTCGTTACCAGTGCACAGGCGATGCGTCCCGCGCACATAGGGTGCAAGCGTCGCAAGCAACGCCAGGCAGTGCGTGATGCCAGCCGCGTGCCCGAACGAACACCGTCTACAGCTCACCCGGCGAGGCTTCACGATGAGCCCTTGAGGCCAGCACGCTTCCTTTCCTGCAGCAGGTCACGGAGCGGATACGGTACCGGTTCTCGTGGTACGCAGTGCTGTTAGCACTGTGCCTGGTCCGCTGCCAGTTCTGCCGTGTAGATCTGCCGCCGGATATCCTCGCACGCTCGTCGCGTTATCTGTCAGCGCCAGCGGACTTTGTACACCTTGATGGGCTACAGGGTGAGCAGGTGAGCGTTGCAGCCTTGACTCACCGCGACAGCTGTTGAAAGGTAGGGTACATGGATTCAAGGCGCGGCTGCGGGTGAGGGACCGGAGCAGGAAGCCCTCGAGTGCGAAAGCGCGCCGGCGCGGGTCATGGCAAGGGGTGCTTGCCAGTTTTTGTAGCGAGCTGCGTGTTTAGATGAGTCTGCGGAGGCCACTAGTCCATGCCTGACGATCGTTCAACTCACGTCGTGCCGGTCGCGAATCTGCGCGAGTTCTTCAAGGATGCGCTGCATGGTGCGCTCGCGCACCAGCAGCTCGAGGTCGAGGACCAGACCGAGCACTATGTCGTCAATGTTCTGACACTGTTCGCCCGCTCCGAGGCGCTCTATGACCGCACACCTGCAGGGCCGCGCCTGAAGCCCCTCGCCTTGATGCTCTGCGAGGCCCTCGATGCACCCTCGGCCGGCGACCGCAATCGCAACCTGCAGCGCCTGGGCGATGTCTCGCTGTTCATCGCCGGGTGCTTCGCGCAGAGCTTCGCCGCCAAGCTGATCGACATCGACTACCACATCGCCATGGGCGGCCGCGCCTATGCGGCGCTGGCGGAGGCGCTCTCGCGAGGCAAGGGGCGCGTCCTCGGTAATGTGTTTGCCGAGCTGGCGGTGAAGTTCCAGCCGATGGTGGATGCGTTGAACGAGGTGAGCGCCAGCGCCTGCGCGCAGTCGGACCAGGACATACTGCGGCTGTACGAGATCTGGTTGAAGACGGGCAGTCGGCGCTGCTACACGCTGCTGAAACGCTTAGGGGTCGAGCCGTCGGCGAGCGCCGGCACGGCATTCGCCCACTGAATGCCCATGCTGCTCAAGCGAATGCAGGACCTGCTTGGCGGGATCTATGACGTACGCCTGGTCCACGACGTGTATGACTTTCTCGTCACCGACCGGTCCCGCCTCCCCGCAGCGGCACGTTCCGGTGGCGCAGAGGAGGAGCTGATCGTGGCGCAGCCTCCCGAGGGTGAGGCTGGCGAGGTTGGCGTGTCCTTGTATCTGGACCCTGGTGTGCTCGAACGCCTCACCCGCCACGACCCGACGGTGCGCTTGCATGATGGGAACGTGGCCGATTGCTGGACGGCGCTGGAAGGGGTCAGCCATTTCGTGTACCTGGCCTTCAATGCGGGGCACGACCGGCCGGTATCGCTGCTGGAGCTGGAGATGCAGGCGGAGGTGGACAAGTACGTCGCGAGCTACTGGCTCATGCGAGCTCAGCTCCCTAACCGCTTTCCGGCCGAGCTGCGCCGCATCCTGTTCGAGCGTACGCGCATCGATCCGCGCCTTGCCGGCGCACGCGAGGATCTGTACAGGCAGGCGAGCCGCTATGCCGAGCGCTTCTGCCGGCGCATCGAGCGCTCGCTGGAGCGCGCCCGCGGGCGATCGGAGGCCGAAATCCTCTCCGAGCTGCGCCGCTTCTACCGCCTCACCAACGCACGCAAGCTTGCGCACATCGAGCGCATGGCGTGAGCGCGGCAGGCGGGCGCGCCTTCAAGGTGCTCGCACCTCAAGCCTGCCCGCTGCGCTTAAGGACATGCTGGGCGCGCAGCAGGCCGAGCGCAGTCTTGCCGTCGTGAATCTGGCCGCTGGCGATCCACTCGCAAGCCTCGTTGAAAGCAACCCAGTGAACCTCGATGACCTCTGAATGCTCATGACCCATGGCGGCCGGCTCGATGTCCTGTGCGAGGAACAGATGCAGTACCTCGGAGAAAACCCCCGGGGAGGAAAGGAAGCTATAGAGGTGCTGCCAGGTGCGGGCGCTGACTCCGGCCTCCTCCATGAGCTCGCGCCGGGCGGTCTGAAGCGGCGGCTCGTTCGGCTCGAGCTTGCCCGCCGGCAGCTCCCAGAGCCATCCGTCGGCCACGTAGCGATACTGGCGCAGCAGACACACCCGCTGCTGCGCGTCGAGGGCGACTGCGGCGGCGCCTCCGGGATGATGGATGACTTCGAGCTCGGCGCGGTGGCCGTTGGGCAGCACGACCTCGTCCGTGGTGACGGTGATGACGCGCCCGCGAAAACGCACGGTCTGCTTCTCAGGTTTCATGGCTATCCAGGTGATCAGCTCTGCGGCTTGCCGCGAGTGTAGCCGTGTTGGACGGAGGTGCGCTCGAGACGGTGCCGGCAGGCCTGGCAGGTCCAAGGAGCTGAAGACTTGCGCAGCGGACGGCAACGCTGCGGCTAGAGAGCGACGGATGACTCAACCGAGGTATCCCTTGTCCGTGGCTTCTTGCGAGCTCGCGGCCGGCCACTTTCACCGTCCCCGACACCTGCCCAAGTGCCCTCGTCGGGCCTGGGGGCCACACGGGGGCTACGCCCCTGTTGTCATATCATCGGAAACGCTGCCGACACGGGGCTGCGCGCTGTCCGTCGTGGCATGCGAGCGCTGCCGCGGATTGGACGTTGAACGGTACCTTGCCGCCTGCGATCAAGGTCCGCAGGAACGCAACCCAAGGTGAATACACCCGTGCTCCTTCCGCCCGGTCAGCCGCGCAGGGTGATCCTGGTCACCGGCCTTCCCGGTACTGGCAAGACCGTGCTCGCGCTGGCTCTCTCCCGGCGTTACGCCCTGCCGCTCCTTGCCAAGGACACCATCAAGGAGCCGCTGATGGATGTGCTCGGCGCGGGGAGCCGCATCCACTCGCGTCGCCTGAGCGATGCCTCCTTTGCGGTCCTGTTCGCCCTGGCGCACCAGCTGCTGGGCGCAGGGTTCAGTTTGATCCTCGAGGGCAACTTCCGGCGTGCCGAGCACGAGCGCGCACTGCTGCAAGCCTGCTCGGTGGTGAGCTCAGATCCGTCGCACGCGCTGCGGATGGTCCAGGTGCTTTGCTGCGCGGCAGAGCCCGAGAGGTTCGAGCGCTTGCGGGCGCGGCAGCACGACCCCTCGCGGCATGCGGGTCATCGTGACGCGCTGCTCGCCACCTCGGCTGGCGGTGCTGACTTCCTCGAGATCCAGGGAGAGCGGATCGTTTTTGACAGCAGCGGCGCTGGGACGCACGCCGGGGTGCTGCGGGCACTGGATGCGTGGTTTGCGCGGTGAGTACGGCCGCTCACCGGCTGGCCGCTCGCAGCGGTTTGATGAATTTGAGTGTGAAGCGCTCGCCCTCGCTACTGGGGTCCGTCAGCGGTGGCGTGCTGTCCGCCCGCCGAGCGTTCACCTGCGACTCCGCCACCAGGCGAAAGCCGGCTGACTCAATCAGGGCGATGGCGTAGCCCTCGCTCACAGCGTCGCCTCGTGCTCCGTCCTCGGCAGCAGGGCTGCGCTTCTCGACCACCCCGAAGGCACCGCCTGGCTTCAGTGCACGGAACAGGGTTCCCAGGACCCTCGTGGCCGTGTCGCGTCCTTGCCAGCTGTGCAGATTGCGCGAGCTCACGACGAGGTCGAGTGTCCCGGGCGCGACCACGTCGCTTCCATCCATCGGGAAGGTCACCACGGTGATATGTCTGTACAGGTCAGGCCGGGCAGCGAGCATCTGCCTGAAGGAGGTGAGCCTTTCGCCGGCCTCTTGCTCCGGCTCTGCTTGTCGGATGGCGGCGTAGTACTTGCCCCTCGCCGCCAGGAGCGGCGCGAGTGCGTCTGTGTACCCGTCCCGCTCGGGCCAGAGCTCGAGCACGCTCATCTGGGGGCGGACACCGAAGAACAGCAGCGTCTGCGCCGGGTGGCGGTAACGGTCCCGGGTACGGTCCTCCTCCGAGCGCTGATTGTTCGCCAGAGCCTCATCGAGCGCCTCGGCGGTGGATTCCCGTGTGCTACTCGTCACGCAGCCCGTAAACAGACCGAAGGCCAGCAGGGGCGCGACCAGCCTCTTGAAGCCAAGCATCGTGGGGTTGCCTCCAGCCGTAGGTCACCTGGTGCGCGCTGCATAAAAAGACCCCGCTCCGCAGGGGGCGGGGCTTTTGCCCAGGACAGGAAGGGGAGGATTCCGTGCGGGGAGGATGCGCTTAGTTGTAGCTCGTCGCGCGGGCCTTGAGCCGACGGGCTTGAGCGCTTCTCGCATGCAGTCCGCTTGCCTGGCGAGCATCCGGGCGGGCTGGCTCGTTGCCGGGAGACAGGGTGGGGCGTTTGCGTGGCCAGCGGCAAGCCGCGCAGCTAGCGGACGTCTGTGCCTTGCTCGAGCTGTCCGGTCGACCATGTGGGGTCGCAGGCCTTCTTTGGGGCGTCTCTTCAACTACCAGGTGAATACCGCTGCCCTGCGCACGCGGGGCGCCCGGTGTTGCCGGTGCACCTAACGCCGGAAGGGTCCACCTCCCTGGCGGGGGCGTTGCGCGCGCTCCTGGGCTTCGTTGACACGCAAGGGCCGTCCGGCCATCTGGAAGCCATTCAGGGCCTGAATCGCTCCCTGTGCTTCGTTTTGCGGCATGTCCACGAACCCAAATCCGCGCGGCTTGCCGGTCTCGCGGTCATTGATGAGCTTCACTGAGTCCACCTTGCCATGCTGCTCAAACAGAGCCCGCACCTGCTGCTCGGTGGCCGTGAAGGGCAGATTCCCCACATAGATCGTCGTCATCCGGAAAGTCTCTCTTCATAATGCGGACAGCGGCGCACCCGCGCGGTGTCGGGGCGCTTGTACCGCGTGATCGCTCAAACAGGTCAAGGCTTGAAGGGCACACGATCGGACGTATCAGTCAATGTGCGCACGCTTGGGGCCTGACGGCCTGCACCTTCGTTCGTGCACGGATCAGACGTGCCGGGCGGGAGGACGAATCAACAAACTCAAACACAGGCGTACTCATCCGTGGCGGAGACGAACGCGGCTGAAGATGCTACTCCCGGCGTTTGCGGGAAGCAAACACCCTGTGCTCCTGTGGCGGCCCGGTGATTGCAGATGTGGGGCGGATGCCACGTCCTTGCGTCCGCGAGGCTTGTCGTCGCACCGACAAGCGGCCACGGCGGTGTGCGTGCGTACCGCTGCAGCAGGGGGGGCGGCGAGCTTGAAGGCGGTATCCTCAAGGGTCAGCGCGGGCCTGCATGGCCGAGTGGTGGCGCGCCCGCAGCGGCTCGGTGCCAACCGCCAAGCCCCGCCGCAGTGCAACGTGCAAGCAAGTGGTGGCTGCGAACGTATACGTTTGGCAGCCTCAAGACGTAGTACAGAAAGTCGCGAGTGTCCGGCGCTCCAAACTTCTTATGAGCCGGCCGGCTCCAGGTAAGCGTAGCCGTTCAGCTCGCTCTCATAGAAGCGCTTGATAATCTGGCTCTCCGCGATTGTCATGCGCCCATCGCGGATGGCGCGCTCGCAATCGCGCGCGAGCGCCGGATACAGCTCAGCCACGTCGTACTCCATGTACTCGAGCACCTTGTTGGCGGTGTCACCCTTGACGATCTCCTCGATCCACCAGCCACCCTCGTCATGCAGACGCACGTGCACCACGTGCGTGTCGCCGAACAGGTTGTGCAGGTCGCCCAGCGTCTCCTGGTAGGCACCGACCAGGAAGGCGGCGAGATAGTACTTCTCCTTGGGACGCAGCTCGTGTAGCTCCAGGGTGCGCTTCACATCGCGCAGCGAGACGAAGTGGTCGATCTTGCCGTCGGAGTCGCAAGTGATGTCTGCGAGCACGGCCGTGCGCGTCGGCCGCTCATCCAGACGGTGGATGGGCATGATCGGAAACAGCTGGTCGATGGCCCAGCTGTCGGGCAAGGACTGGAACACGGAGACATTGCAGAAGTAGGTATCCGAGAGGATCGCCTGCAGGTCCTCGAGCTCCTCCGGGATACGCTCCAGCTTCCTGCAGCAGTCACGGATACGCGCGCAGGTCGCCCAGTAGAGCCGCTCGGCAAGCCCCCGGAACTCAAGCGACAGGAGCCCCAGGTTGAACATCTGCAGCACCTGCTCGCGGGCGGTCAAGGCATCGTGATAGCACTCGACCAGGCGCCGCTCGCTCACCGACGCATAGGCCTCGAAGAGGTCCTGGACGGGGTGCGGCAGCTCCTGCTCGCCGCTGTAGTCCTCTTGCCGCTGCCCGGTGACGCGGAACTTGTCGAGCGCAGAGAAGCCAAGGACATCGAATATCAGCACACTGTGGTAGGCAGCGACCGCGCGTCCGGACTCGCTGACGATCATCGGATGCGGAATGTCCCGCGCATTGCACACGGCGGCGATGCGATAGACGACATCGCTTGCGTACTCATTCAGGGTGTAGTTCATCGAGGAGGTGAAGTTCGTGCCGCTGCCGTCGTAATCGACACCCAGCCCGCCGCCGACGTCGATGTATTGCAGCCCTGCCCCCATCAGCTTCAGCTCTGCGTATACGTGCGCCAGCTCGTTGATGGCATCCTTCACCCGGCGGATGTCTTGCAGCTGACTGCCGGGGTGGCAGTGGACCAGCTGCAGGCAGTCGAGCATATCGCGCGATTTCAGGACCTTGAAGAGCTCGAGGATCTCGGTGATGAACAGTCCGAACTTCGACTTGTCCCCTGCCGAGGCGCTCCAACGGCCGGAGCCTTCGCTGGAGAGCTTCACGCGCACGCCGATGCGGGGGCGCACCCGGTAGGTTTCCGCGTGCTTCAGGATGAGCCCGAGCTCCTCGAAGTTCTCCACGACCGGGATGATGGTGCGGCCGAGCTTGGTGGCGAGCGTCACAGCCTCGATGTAGCTGTCGTCCTTGAAGCCGTTGCAGACGATGAGCCGCTCGGGGGCGTTCTCGGTCATCGCCATCACCGCGAGCAGCTCGGGCTTGGAGCCGACCTCGAGGCCAAAGCCGAACTCCTTGCCGTAACGGTAGACCTCCTCGACCACCAGGCGTTGCTGGTTTACCTTGATCGGGTACACCGCTGCGTAGCGGTTGCGGTAGTCGTTCTCGGCGATGGCCTGCGCAAAGGCCGCATGCAGGTGCCGCAAGCGGTGCGCGAGGATGTCCGAGAACCGCACCACGACCGGTGTGGCGAGATCACGCGCCTCGAGTCCTTCCACCACCTCGTAGAGATCGATCTCCTTGCCCGCCTGGGTATCCGGGCGCACGACCACGTGGCCAGCCTCATTGATCGAGAAGTAACCCTTGCCCCAGGCGCTCACGTGGTAGAGCTCGAGGGAGTCGTCGACTCCCCAGGGCCGGGCGGGGTTGAATTTACGGTTGCCGTTGACGGCGCTCTTGGGATCTACGGCCACTTCGGTCCCCTCAAAGGGTTGAATCACCCGCGGGAATCGAGCTCGCACAGGACGTGAAGCGAAGCTTCGTGCGGGTTACGGGTGAATCATGGGGCACTGTGCGTACGACCCGCACCCCCCCGGGGGCGCACGCCCTTGCCGGGAGTGGGCTCTCGTCTGGCGACACTGAGCCTCGTGTGTGCAATGGGTCGATCCGTGTGCGCTGATCAGGAGCTCAAGGAAAGCGGCGCGGTCCTCACGGGTGCTGGCGACCGCTGCGCCGCGCACCTTATCAAAAATCGGCCTCGCGCAAGATCAAAAATCCGTGTCAAGCGCGAGGCGAGCGTCCTCGGCCGACGCACCCACGCGCGTTTGTGACGCAAGCGCAGCCGCTGCATGTGCCATTGCCCATCTCGCTGCGGCTCTCCTTGAAATCGGCGCACGCCGCCTACCAGTCCATCCTTACTTCATCTCTGACGAGCCGCGCGCAACGGGTCTGCGGGGGTCACGTATCCACTCGCTCCAGGAGCCCGCATACAGCCTTGCGCCCGGCAGGCCGGCAATCTCCATCGCCAGCAGGTTGTGGCAGGCCGTCACGCCTGAGCCGCACATGGAGATGACTCGCTGCGGCTCGGTGCCGGCCACGCTGTGCTCCCAAAGGCTACGCAGCTGCGGCGCCGGTAAGAATCGCCCGGCGGGATCGAGGTTGCTGGTGTAGGGGTGGTTGCGGGCTCCCGGGATGTGACCGGCAACTGGATCGAGGGTCTCGTTCTCGCCGCGGAAGCGCTCGGCGCCACGGGCATCGACCAACACGAGCGCGCCGCGCTCGACCTCCTCAAGTCTCTGCTGCAGCTCGCGCGTCGTGAAGAGCACATCCCCAGTGTCGAGCTGAGCCACGAACGGGCGTGCGCCGCGTGATGCGGGCAAGCTCTCGATGGGCAGCCCGGCTTGGAGCCAGGCCGCGAAGCCTCCGTCGAGGACCGCAACACTGCGATGACCGAGGTAGCGCAGCAGCCACCACAGGCGGGCGGCGTAGGTTCCAGGCCCCTGGTCGTAGGCCACCACCTGCACCTGCGCATCGATCCCCCAGCGGCTGAACGTCTCGGCCAGGGCGTCAGCTGCAGGGAGTGGGTGCCGGCCGCTCCCCGGGGATAACGGGCCCGACAAATCGGCATCGAGGTGGGCATACAGCGCGCCCGGAATGTGTCCTTGACCATGGGCGCCAAGTCCCCACTCGGGATGCGCGAGATCGAAGCGACAGTCCAGCACGGCCCAGCTTGGGTCAGACAGGTGCGCCGCAAGGTGCGCGGGCTCGACCAGGGTGGTATGCATGGGCGCAGGTCCTCAAGCCTCAGGTCCGCTGCCGTGCAGCGTTGCGTAGCTTCTTTCACCAGCGCGAGAGATTAGCCGCGGCGAGCAGCACTCGCGAGCCCGATCCCATGCAGGCAGCGGCTGTCCGGCGCTGGGCTTGCCTTGTGTCCGTCCAGCAACTCGCCTAGGGGTGCGTCTTGAACCTGTCTGTGAGGGCGCCCTCGCAGGTGGCTCATGACTCCTTATTGAGGTCCAAAATGCACCCGACTTCAGATCGGGCGATGGGTTACGATTCAGCATGCCATCCAGGGCCGGGCCCCGGGAGCTCGACATTCGCAACCGCTCGGTGAGCGCGCACGGATGTGCATGCAGGCCGAGCGTCCAGGCTTTGAGCAGGGTGACGTCGCTTCCGATCCAGCTTCTTGCGGGACCCGTTCTTTTCCCGCGGCGCTGCAGCATTGTCGCTACAATCCTCGAGCGCTACCGCGGGGGAGCCTTGGGCACATGCCGGTTGAATCTCGCATGTTCCCGACACGCCCGCTTCTCGCGCTGCGGCCTTCGGACGCCAAGAGCCACACGTTGCCTGCACTCACCGCGCGCCGCCCTCGAAGGCTCCTGCATGCGCGCCCTCGCGACCGTCTCCCCACTACACTGGGGCGGCCTCTCCCATGCCGCTGGTTGATTGCTATGGACAACTATACAGGTCCCCATGAGCCGGGCACGCCTTCCGAGATTCGCGTCGCCACCCCCACCGTGCCTGGCTGAGCGGTGATGGCGATCGATGTCTACTGGGCTAGCGGCAGCCCCTACTCGTGGCGGGTGCTGCTGGCGCTCGAGTACAAGCGCCTGCCTTACAGGAGCCACCTGCTGCAGTTCTCGAAGCAGGAGCACAAGTCCCCGCAGATGCTCTCCTTGAACTGGCGCGGCCGCGTGCCTGTGCTCAAGGACGGCGACTATGTGTGTTTCGAGTCGCTCGCCATCCTCTACTACCTGGACCTCAAGTATCCGGAGCCGCCGATCTTCGGCCGCACGCCACAGGAGGCGGGCACGATCATGAGGGTCATCTGCGAGTACCAGGCCTATATCGAGCCGCACCTGATGACCATCGTGAACGCCGTGTTCAGCAAGACCGCCGACCTGCATGACGAGGGCATCACTCAGGCGATGCACGCGGCGGCGAGCGAGGCACGCGTCATGGAGGCACGCCTCTCGAAGTCCGACTGGATCGTGGGCGAGAGCTACTCCGCGGTGGACATGGTCATCTATCCGGGTATCCAGCTGCTACGCAGAGCACTGGAACGGCCGGAGGCGCGCGAGCTCTCCTCACGCTTCATGCCGGTGGAGGTCAACTACCCAGCTCTCGGCCGCTGGCTCGATCGAGTGCAGGCCTTGCCCGGGTACGCGCGCACCTGCCCGCCACACTGGAAGTGAGCGCACCGTCCGCGGCTTGCGCCGGCGCGCTCGCCTGCCGGAGCTAAGGCTCACAAGCGCCGTGTTGGCGCATAGCTGCCGGTTGGCTTCAAGGCTCGCACTCCTCGCGCCGTCAGCCACGTCCGCACCGGACGCTCAAGGTGGGGCCTGACGGCGCAGGGCCGCCTCTTGCGATGCGGTAGCGAAGTCCGTGGCTCCTGTCAGGGCTCGTCACGGTGGCCGGGGGCATTTCAGGCGTTTAAACATAGTGTTACGCTGTCTGAGCTTGCCGGTGGAGGTCCCTCGAGCGTAAAGCATCATGAGCAATCACAAGATTCACATCGATTTCCCGGGACGGATTCTCGTGATCGGCTTCGGAAGTATCGGCCAGGGTGTACTGCCGCTCATTCTGCGACATATCGGGATCCCTCCCGAGCGCATCACGATCATCACCGCGGAGGACAAGGGGAGCCAGGAGGCTGCCGAGTACGGCATCAAGCTGATCAAGGAGCGACTGACGCGCGAGAGCTACCGCCGTGTGCTTGATCCCCTGCTGCGACAAGGGGATTTCTTGCTCAACGTCGCGGTAGAGGTCTCAAGCGTCGCGCTCGTCAAGCTGTGCTGGGAGAAGGGTGCAACGTATTTGGACACCTGCATCGAGCCCTGGCCGGGCGGCTACACGGACCCGAGCGTGCCGGCGGCCAAGCGCACCAACTACGCCTTGCGCGAGGAGGCCCTCGCGCTCAGGTCCGGTAACGCCCGCGCTCCGACCGCCGTGCTCACGCATGGCGCCAACCCCGGCCTGGTCTCGCATTTCCTCAAGCAGGCCTTGCTCAACATCGCCGCTGACACCGGCGAGCCGTCACAGCCCACATCACGCGCGCAGTGGGGCGATCTCGCCCGCCGTCTCGGCGTCAAGGTGATCCATGTGGCCGAGCGTGACACCCAGGTGGCCAGCCGACCAAAGCAGATCGGAGAGTTCGTCAACACCTGGTCCATCGACGGATTCGTCAGCGAGGGCTCGCAGCCCGCAGAGATGGGCTGGGGCTCGCACGAGCGCCACTTCCCGCAGGATGGCAGGCGGCACGACTCCGGCTCGCTGGCTGCCATCTACCTCATGCAGCCCGGGGCCGGCACACGCGTGCGCACCTGGACCCCGCGGGCGGGTCACTTCCACGGCTTCTGCATCACGCATGCCGAGGCCATCTCGATCGCGGACTTCCTGAGCGTTCGCGAGGGCGAGCAAGTCCTGTACAGGCCCACGGTGCACTACGCCTATCATCCGTGCGACGAGGCTGTCATGTCCGTTCATGAGCTCGCCGGGCGTAACTACGTGCAACAGGAACGCCAGCGAATCCTGATGGAGGAGATCGGCAGTGGGATCGATGAGCTCGGCGTGCTGCTCGCCGGCCACAAGAAGAATGCCTACTGGTATGGCTCGCAGCTCTCGATCGAGGAGGCCCGCGCACTGGCGCCGCACAACAACGCGACCAGCCTCCAGGTGACCTCCGCGGTGCTCGCTGGCATGGTGTGGGCGATGGAGAATCCGAGCCGCGGCCTCATCGAACCGGAGGAGATGGATTTCCGGCGCAACCTCGAGATCTGCAGCCCCTATCTAGGCACACTCCACGGGGAATACAGCGACTGGAACCCGCTGCACGCTCGCGAGCGGCTGTTCCCGGAGGATCTTGACAGGAGCGACCCGTGGCAGTTCAAGAATGTCCGCGTCCTCTGGTGAGTGTCTTCGAGGGGCTTCCGGAGCACGACAGGCGTTCGTGCCAGGAGCGGGCGGTAAGCGAAGCTCAAGTGGAGCGTGGGCCTCGCCAGGCCGTGTCAAGCTGGAGCTCTCAGCTCGAGCTCCGGTCACCTTCGTAGTCGATGGCCACGATCAGGAAGGTGCGTGTGCCTGCGGGTAGCTCGATGCTCACCTCCTCATCGAGTCGGCGGCTAAGCAGCGCCCGGCCGAGCGGGGAGTCCATGCTGATATACCCGTCAGCCATGTCGAGCTCGTCTGGCCCCACGATGCGGTAACGCGACTGCTCACCTGAGTCGGACTCGAGCAGCACCCACGCTCCGAAGAACACCCGCGTCAGATCCGATGGTCGCTGCGCGACGATCACCATGCCGTCGAGTCGCTTGCGCAGGAAGCGCACACGCCGATCGATCTCCCTCAGGCGGCGCTTGCCGTAGGTGTATTCGGCGTTCTCCGAGCGATCGCCCTGAGCGGCCGCCTCCGCCACTGCCTGTGTCACCTGCGGCCGCTCGATGCGCCAGAGCTGATCGAGCTCCTCGCGCAGGCGGCGCGCGCCTTCCGGCGTGATGTACTGCGAGCCTGTCGGGCGAGGTGCAGGGAACCGTCCCATGTGGGCGCATCCAGTGAGCAGTGCGGTGCTGCGGTGTAAGGATTGAGGAGCCAAACTCCGATCCGGTGTTCTGTGGAACGTTTCACGGACGATCCCGCGGCGCCATCGCTAACGTGAGCACATGGCCACCACGAAGTATTACACGCACTTTGTCACGGGCAGCTCGAAGCCGCAAAGCGCCTCGAGCGCCAGCGAGTGGAGCGGGGTTATCGAGCTGCGGCGCCCGCTGGCAAGCAGCGCTGGGACTCGCGAGTTGCGATCCTTGCTTGCGCAGAGCTTCGATCTTGACACGGAGGACATCAAGATCCTGCACTGGGCGAGGTTGCACTAAGCCTTCGCCCCCGCGGCCCGCCGCGCTCAAGGCGGCCCGCTTGCCATCCACGAGCGTGGCCACTAGCTACTTGCCGCTTGCAAGGGTCCGCTGCAGAAGCTTAAGCAGCAGCGTGGGGTGGCCCTGGCTACTGCCCGTTCCCCTCGATGAATGCTCGATGCTCGCTCGGGTGTCGGCATTTCGCTTAGCGCCGACACGGCGGGCGCGCCTCGAGCGGCGTCGCCTTGCGCTAGGGGTGTGCCGCAAGCGCGCCCCTAGGCCCCCCGTATGCTAGATACCTGCAGCGCTCTCACGGGCGCGCCGATTGCGGCTGTCTCGTTCGAGGGCGGGGCTTGCTCTTGAAACTGTATTGTGCCCCCGGGATGGTTCCACGGAGGGGATGGGCAGCCGCGCAAAGTCAGTAGCCTGTCGGGGTGCGGGGCGCCCGGCGTGACCGCTCTAGTGTCGCTGGGCTCCCGCGTGGAGAAGCACTCAATGCGCGTGTGGTCATCCCGTTACCTGGTGCTCGCGGCTTTGCTCCTTTCTGGCTGCGGCTACAACTCCCTGCAGCAGCAGGATGAGAACGTCAAGGCGGCCTGGGCCGACGTCGTCAACCAGTATCAGCGCCGGGCCGACCTGATCCCGAACCTGGTGAACACCGTCAAGGGATACGCGACGCAGGAGCAGCAGGTGCTCATCGGCGTCACGGAGGCGCGCTCGCGGGCACTCTCGATCCAGGCCACGCCCGAGATGATCAACAACCCCGAGCAGTTCCAGAAGTTTCAGGCGGCGCAGGGACAGCTGACGTATGCGCTACGCAACCTGATGGGCTACACCGAGGCCTACCCGCAGCTCAAGTCAGACGCGAACTTCCGCGACCTGCAGGCCCAGCTCGAGGGCACCGAGAACCGCATCACGGTGGCACGCAATCGCTATATAGCGGCCGTGCGTACCTACAACACTACGGTGCGCTCCTTCCCCACCAACCTGACCGCGAAGATGTTCGACTTCCAGGTCCGGCCGAGTTTCACTGTCGCGAACGAGGCGGAGATCGCCACGGCCCCGAAGGTGGACTTCGGCGCACCGCAGCGCGGGGCTTCGGCACCTGAGGCCGCCTCGCCAGCTGCCCCGCAGCCGCCTGTCAGGCGGTGAGGCAGCGGCGTGCTGCTGTCTTGGCTGCTCGCCGCGACGCTGGCCTTGGCCCAGAGCCTGCAGCCGGTGCCGCAGCTGCAAGCGCGCGTGACTGATCTCACCGGGACGCTCACGGCGCAGCAGCAGAGCGCGCTCGAGCAGCAGCTCGCTGCCTTCGAGGCGAGGAAGGGGGCGCAGCTCGGTGTGCTGATCGTCCCGAGCACGATGCCGGAGGAGATCGAGCAGTACTCGATGCGGGTTGTCGAGCAGTGGAAGCTGGGCCGCAAGAACGTCGATGACGGGGCGCTGCTCATCATTGCGAAGAATGACCGCCGACTGCGGATCGAGGTGGGCTACGGGCTCGAGGGGGTCTTGAGCGATGCGGTGTCCAACCGGATCGTCTCCGGCACCATCACTCCCTTGCTGCGAGAGGGTGATTTCTATGGCGGCGTGAGCGAGGGGCTTACGGCCATGATGAAGGTCATCGACGGGGAGCCGTTGCCGGCCCCCGACCCGCGCTGGGAGAACGGCCATTCAACCTCCCCCGGGGCGCTGCTGCCCGGGCTCTTCTTCGCGGTGCTGATGGGATCGGTGGTCCTGGGCGCGCTGTTTGGCCGCACCTTCGGCTCGCTCCTCACCGCCGGCGGAGCCGGTCTGCTCGTCCTTGGAGCCGGCCATACGCTGTTCCTGGCCGCCCTGGCCGGTGTCGGCGCGCTGCTGTTCTCGCTGCTGCTCGTCGGCCGGGGCGGTCTCGGGGCCGGCTACCCTCGGATGGGTATGGGGGGGTGGTATGGAGGCTTCGGGGGAGGGTTCAGGGGCGGCGGCTTCGGAGGAGGCCTGGGGGGCTTTGGTGGGGGCGGCGGCGGCTTCGGCGGCGGCGGAGCCTCGGGACGATGGTAGGCCTGGCAGCTTGGGCGCCTCCGCAGCGCCGTCAGGCGGCTGGCGGTGATGAGCCTCGTGTTCCTGCCGCCCTGGGAATCGCATGAGGATCAGCCGGCTGCTCCAGCACTTGGGCACCACGGGCGTTAGCGCCCGCAGGCACTTCACGCCGCAGGTACGCCAGTCGATCGAATCGGCGATCCGTGATGTCGAGTCGCGCCAGGTGGGCGAGATCCGCTTCGTCGTCGAGAGCCGTCTTGATCTGCCGCAGCTCCTGCGCGACGACTCGCCCCGCCGTCGCGCCCTGGAGCTCTTCAGCCTGCTGCGGATCTGGGACACTGCGCGCAACAACGGGGTCCTCCTGTACGTGCTCCTCGCGGACCGCACGGTGGAGATCGTTGCGGATCGCGGCATCGCCGTGCACATCGCACAGGCGGACTGGGACGAGGTGTGCCGGTGCATGGAGCTGGAGTATCGAGAGGGGTGTTTCGGCGCCGGTTCGATCGCGGGGGTCCAACGCATCGGGCAGCTACTGGCACGTCATTTCCCGGCACCGGGCACGCCGGCCAACGAGCTTCCCAATCACCCCCTGCTGCTTTGAAGCAGCAGGGAGGCAAGTGCCTGCGGAACGTGTACAATTTGCTGCGTTGGAACGCTCGGAGTATCTCGGAGTATCTCGGAGTATTAAGCCGCCTTTAGGCGAGCAGACGAGCCGAGAGCAGAATGTCCAACGCAGTCCATGCGCGTCGCGCCAGGCACAGGTTGCCTGCGCCAGACAGCTCTAGGCACGGCCTGCGTATAAGTGGCAAGAGCACCGGGATCGGATCTCTAGCCTGTAGCGAATGACAGACAGGCTCGCTGCAGGCCTGAATGTGATATTGGTTCCCATCATGAAGATGCACTCACTAAGGGCTCCCCTCGCCCTGGTAACGATTGGTCTCCTCGTCACTGCATGCTCGCTGCTACGCGGCAGGCCTGCGCCGCCGCCCCCGCCGCCTGCCCCGCCTCCCGCGCCCGTCCTTGCGGAGCCCACCGTGACCGAGCGCTTCGAGCTGGTGCCCGGTCAGGACATCGTAGGCGTCGTGCAGGTCGTGAAGACCTCCAAGGACGACACGCTCACCGACATTGCCCGCCGCTTCAACGTCGGTT
>Ga0123356_10002229_pt1 | contig 20878 bp, 13 predicted proteins | sample TergutEmb28metaG_2_FD_92546 | JGI IMG/M metagenome (GOLD analysis project Ga0123356, IMG submission 92546) | Embiratermes neotenicus P3 segment gut microbial communities from Petit-Saut dam, French Guiana - Emb289 P3 | ecosystem: Host-associated > Arthropoda: Insects > Digestive system > Gut ... | reverse complement strand
TCACCAAAAAGGCAAATCACGAGTTTATAATCCTCAAATGATTTTGTATCTGTTCAATCAGATACTGCAGCTCGGCGAATTGCCGCAGCAGATAGTAGACGCTAATTTGCGAACCGATTACGCGAGACTGCGCCGTTTGGCGGAGACTGAAAGTAACAGGAAATTGTTGCTCCAAATCACAAATGACGGCGGCATATACGGTGATATTGTTGAGAAATTTTCTCTTGACTTGTTGAATCGTGAAGAATACTTTGTATCTCTCTTATTCTATTTGGGAATGCTCACCAATGGTGGAACCAAAGAGGGACAGATATATCTGAAAATTCCTAATTACTCAATAAAAACTCTTTATTGGGAATATATGGTCTCATACATCCAAGATTTGGAGCAGGAAACGGTAAGCTCTCTTGAACTTGCGGCAACAGTCAGAGATATGGCTTTTAGGGGAGATATAAAGCCATATCTTGATTTTTTCACAGAGAATTTTTTGAAGCGCCTCTCAAACAGAGACTTAATCCGCTTTGATGAAAAGCATCTTAAAGTAATGCTGCTCGCGTCTTTGTTTACCAGCCGCCTGTATCTGCCTAATTCCGAAAGTGAAGTAACGGAAGGCTATACCGATATTTATCTGCAAAAGCATCCGGCGGTAGCGGATATAAAGTATGAGTATGTCTTTGAAATCAAATATATAAAGACCGATGCTAAAGATTCAGAGATAAAAGCAAAACAGGAAGAAGCGCAAACCCAAATCGAACATTATAAAAAAGACCCGCGGTTTGTAAACAGAAGCGACGTCCGCTTTGTGGCTATTGTGTTTAAGGGAAAAGGAGAGTATGAATTATCGGAATAAACATAAAAAACAATTTGTCAAATATCTGTAAAGGCATTTTTGTTTTCAGATACTTGGAAAATTTCACAATGTTGAAGGGTGATTAGTTTTTCTTTCTGCGTTTTTGTCAGTTTTTTAATTTCAAATTCTCTTTTCAATGCAAGCTTTTTGTTATCAAATGTTTCCTGATAAACTAACTCAACTGGTAAACGAGAACGAGTATATTTTGCTCCAGCTCCCACGTTATGTATCTTTATTCGTTCATCTAAATTATTTGTCCAACCAGTATAGAGTGTTCCGTCCGCACAACGGAGAATGTAAACATAATTAAACACTTTTCCTATTTTTTTATTCATAAGCATTATGGTATCATGAATCGTTGGAAAAATCAATTACATCGTTTTATTATCCTCATTATAATTGGCATAATTCCTCAAAAAAATATTAAAGCTATATCCTTAACAAAATGGCATATCAGCGAAATAACGATAGAGCGGTTCTCCTAATTCCAGGACGACATAATCCTTGTGCAATCATTAATGTTGCAATTTTCTATTTCCCACGAAGCATTATGGTATATGTGAATACCTTCTCCACTGCGATTACCATTTTTCCAATTACCAAGCCAAGCATCTCCGCTTCTCCATATTAAAATTCCGTATCCATGTCGTTTCCAGTTTTTCGTTTCGCCAATGTATACCCATTGGTCGAAATTGTCTTTGCCGTCATAATCAATGATTTGAAATTTGTATGATAAATAACCGCCAGTTGTCGGATAAGTTCCAGTGGGTTTACCATTTAAAAAATCGCCATAATAAGTAAGATCACCGTATTTGTCATAAGAGGTACCTTTGCCTACTTTATCGTTAGAACTCCAGTTTCCTACATATACACTGCCATCAGGATACAAATAGATACCATAGCCATGTCTATTACCGTTTAAGTGATTACCCATATAGCAATCGCCACTTGACCATCTATATATACCCAACCCACGAGTTTTGTTGACAAATTGTCCTTTATAACGTCCATTATCTAAAGGCTGATTAACCCTTTCCATTACTTTATCTAATGCCCTTTTTGACAATGCCAATTTCGTCTGTCGTTGTTTTTCTCTTTCCATAATTCTGATACTATCCTGAATTATGCTATCAGAACGATATATTTCACTTGCAATTTGAGATAAAGTTAAACCGTCAATTTCGCCTAACTTTTCTATGATAGCATCTTTATACTTGGCAGTATCAATATGGTTAAGAGCTTTTTGAAAATCGTTTTGTTTGATAAAATGACTTCCTCGTTTTTTCAATTCAGCAAAATTCTTACTGTTAATCAATTTTCTTTTGGCTATAGCTTTATCAATGCGTTGTAAAACCTCTTTCCACTCCTCTCCCTTGTGTTTTTCCGATACCTCTTTTTTCCAAATTTGTTTGTACTGTTCTAATGGTTGGATGAGAAGAGTATCGCCTTCCACATATTGCATTATTTGCCTTTTTATACCATCTATTCTTTCTGCTTCAATTTTAAATAGCCGTTTTTCTTTTAATATATCCGATACGTATAAAGAGATACCAATTGCAACGCAGATTCCTAAAAAGGTGATGAATACAACGGGCGCAATATCAGTTCGTTTGGGTTTGGGTTCAAATACGGGTATTGTGTTCGTTTCTGATGTTATATAATGTTCATTATTTTTTTCAAAAGTTATAGATTTTGACTCGATTGAATTTGATATTTCGGTTGAGTGACTTTTCAGAGGCTGTGAGTTATCAGGCAAATTTTCAGGCGGGGTTTTCCATATATTTTCTGTCAAATATTCTTTTGAAACTTGCGGTGGAGTTTTAGGGGCTACTTTTTCTATAAAGTCATCAGGTGAATATCGTTGGGTATTAATATTATTATCTGTTTTGTCGATCTTTTCGTTGACAGAATTAATTATAGCAGTTTCTTTCTGTGAAGATAATCTTTCGCTAAGCTCTCCCCAATTTATCTTTTCTGGCATATCATTTACTGAACGTTGTTGAACTCCGCAATTATCGCAAAATTTAGCGTCATTTCTTAATTCTGTACTACATTTTTCACATCGCTGCATTGTCATTAATTCCTATATCAGGATTATAACTTTTCCGACAAATACGGATTATTAACATAAGCGTAATCACAATGTTTACCGATTATATTGCTGATGCAAAGAATGTTCAAAGGCTTTTTTCCAAGACTCGTCATTAGATGATATAATCAAGGGTTTAAACTTGGATAATTCTGTCGGTAACTTCGAAACAGATTCTATTGATTTAAGAAGCGGAATAACAGGCTTTTTACTCTCAATAATTGCCTTTAATCCAATTGAACAATAATCCGTTTTAGTATAACCTTCATCATATAAAACGATAATTCGTTTTGAGATGGCAACCATTCTTTTGATTTCTGCTTCAATATCTTGTCCTGCTTGAATCGAATCAAAATCATATATTTTGTAATTATTTGTCAAAACTAATATGTCTTTTATTTTGTTCATTTCGGTTCTGCTATAATCAGAATACGATAAAAATATATTAATTTTTCTACTCTTGATAATTTTCCTGATAAGGCAGATATACGAATAAACGAAGTATATCAATAGGAAAAAAATAATTATGCTAAACTGTGTCTTATTGTTTGCCAATTTAATAATAAATTCATTTATACTATTAGCATCAATAAAAGCTACCAACATTATACACAAACTTATAATAGATAACACTGCCACGATAGTTGAAAAAATTTTATCGAATATCTTTCTTATATTGATCTTGCTCATTACGCAGCACCTTTGCTTTTTGCAAGTATAATAGATAGAGAAAACAAAAGCGTCCCTACAATATTAATTACTATAACTACTAGCCATGTATTTTTCAGTGAATTTGTTTTTTTCTCCCAAGCCCAAACTCTAATTGCCAATGAAAACACTGATAATATCCCTAAATAAAACAATATTTTTGCACCATGCTCAAACATTAAATCTTTTGATTGGTCGTTGACATTAGAATAATTTAAAATATCGCTGTTAATTAATAATACGAATATTCCGACTGCCGCTAAATCTAATCCTATGTTGAGCATTGGTTTTACGGAATCAAAACTTAAATCGCCACCAAATGAATGTGCTTTAAAAAGTATCATAATAAACACACCAAAAACAGGAATCGTCACTATAGTGTGTTCAAAAAGAAGCAACTTAATAATATTGTTAATTATTTCTTCCAAAAGCAATCTTCCTCTCGGTATACCATCTCAAGCTTTATCAATATTAACCAAGATTATAGTCTTTCCAACAAATCCATAATAGGCGCATCGGCATTTTCATATTTGCGTATTAAAATTTGAGTAACAATATCCGACAAATACGGATTATTAACATAAGCATAATTATTGTACATATATTGACCGAGTATAAATAATATTTCTTTTAATTTCATTTGCTTTGCCGGTGAATTTTGCGAACCGCCGGCCTGAATCTGATCCAATTTATTGATTTCGTTAATTGTATGTCGGAGTCCATTATTAAGTCTGTTGTAATCTCGTAGCCTTCTTCTAAGTTCCATAAACCGTGCTTGCAACTGAGGCCTTATTTCTATTTTATCTAATTGTTCCAGCGTATTTCTAATATGTGCAGAATTAAACTGTTGGGTAAGCAACGATTCCGCTCTAAAATATATTTTTAAATTTGATAAATCATTTTCTAATTCCAATTTAGCCTGTTTCAGTTCCCTGCATTGTTTATTTATAATGGCAGTATCAAGAATAAGTTGTTTGTGTAATGAGTCTAAGTTCTCGAATCGTTTCTTATGGTCTCTGATTTCTTTATTCAGCCTGATAGTATCTTGAATGAATTGGTTAATTCGTTTTTCATTATCTTTGGTTTGTAGTTGATGTTGTTGAATTTGATTATTTTTTTCCTGAATTTGCTGTTTGTGAAGATCTTCTCTTTCTACACCTCTCAGCAATAGATGCTTGTTTAGTGAATCTAATGTATTATTTTGTTTACTTAAATTCCGAATATCTTTATTTAGGTTAGCTGTGTCCTTAACAAGTTGTTTAATTTGCCGTTCATTGGTCTGCTCTTCTCTTTTAGTTGTTGTCGTTCTGTTAGATCGTCTATTTGATGCTGCTTCTTCTCCAAAACATGGTACAAACGCAAAAAAGGTACATATAATTAACACCGAAACGATTATTTTTTCCATAAATTCTTCTCCACTACCTTATTCTTCTTGACAACCAACTCTATCTTGATTTTTTTGACAGTCGATCTTTTTTTGACATTCAACTCTTTTTTGCGTAAAATAAGTCCACTGTTCTCTATTCTCCTTGTCCCACTCTTTCTTCAATTCGCCAATTTTTTGAGAGAAATCACGAATACCACTATACCCAACGGTATTCAATGCCTCAATTTCTCCTTCCAACTGTCCGTAGCGCTCTCTTTGATATTTAATTGATTCATTCGGGTCAAAAAAATACTTTCCCAGTGAATCTTTCTTGCATGGGTTGTAATTTTTGTGCGAACCTCTCCAGTTTCTGATTTTATTATTCAAATACCTGACATGCGCATTGAACAATATTTGTGGAATATTTCCCAATCCCTCAAGCAAATGCTTGCAGAGGTCGACAGACCCGGTTTCTAATGGACTATTCTGATGTCTTTTAACATCCGCAAGTCTATTTTTAACATTTTGAATAGAAGAAAACGAATAATTTCGGTTGTCAGATATAAAATTGCTAATTTCATCGTGTCGTTCTAAAATTTTTTGAATTTTGGTGAGATTTGAATCCACCGGGCCTGATTTTTCGAGTAATTCTGATTTTTGTAATGTTTGATATTCTCGACGAATGAAATTCAGAGTAGCAGTATCCTTACAAGATGAATTGCGAAATGCAAAATACGCTTGATTAATAAACTTAGTGACATAAGCGCTATAAAGCTTTTGGGTAAGAATATTTTTCCATTGGTCATTTTGCAATGTATTTTTACCACCAAAACGGCCTTCTTCATGCCAACTTTCAATCGCTCCATTTAAATTTATGTAAAGCTTACTACATAATGTGTTATCTGGCAAGCTATCGATTAATTTAATTTTTTTTTCAATATCTCCTGTAAATTCAATTCCAAGCGGTGGTGGTGACGGTAATTTTATTTTATCCGGTTGTGACCCCACTGACAATATCGCAGAAATCGTAATTACCGATAATACAGATACGATTAAGACGATTGAAACTATTGTCTTTTTGTTTTTGCTATTGACACTCATACCGCAATTCTTCCTTTACCTTATCACTATATATCACAGATAGCTCACGCCTATCAGTAATCATGCGTTTTAAAAAAGAATATAACTTACTATTTTTTAAATCATTTAATTCAGGAACGTTATTTATAGCATCAAAGAGTGACTGATATGTATCACGATGCTTTTTATTGCCTATAATTAGCCGATCTTTTTTATTATCACCCCTCATTCTCAAAAAATTCAGACATACTTGAATACTTGGTTTAAGAGTAGGCGGTGCAGAACGATGGTATTCTTTTAGTTTGTTACTGTCTAACACACAGCCTTGCAAATATTCGCGTATTATGGGTTCGGGAACCGATCTATTAGTTTCACTTCTCGCACTTCCTTCACCCTGTATTTGACGTTGATGAATATTACTTAAAACATTTAAACTATCTGCAATTTGAGTCAATGTTAAACTGGAAATGTCGCCTAATTCCTCCATAATTTTTTCATAGTCGGCTGAATCAATACTCAAAACAACATTTTGAAGTTCTCGCCAATGGTTTAGAGAAATTGTTCCTCCTTTAAATTCCGTGAATTGTTTTTTATCAACAGACTCTCTTCTACGTTTTACCCCATTAACCCTGTTAAGCAAATCATTCGTATTGTTAATATTTTCCAAAAGACCTCTCACTTCTTTTGATGTATCAACATCCCCTATCATTAACTTGGACAATCTGTTTTTAAAATGTTCCAATTCTTTTTTGTGAGATTGTAATAAATCGTAATACTCTTTTAATTGATGAAGAATAAGCGAGTCACTATTGACATATTGTATTGTTCTTTCTGAAAGGTCATACCATTTATTAATAAGCACATCAACACTATCCGTTATATTGGTAATCTGCTTTTGATTTTCATTTTTTTTTAAAAGGTTGAAAAATTGATTTTCCTTTGATACAGATAATAACATCACAAGGCAAATACTAATAATTACGCCTATTATGATATGCCAAGACTTTATTTTTGATGTTCCGATATGCTCGTCACGTCTATGTTCTTTTTTGCGTTTGAGAGGAAAAATCTTTTCGCTTTTAATTGGGTTGGCTGTTTCTTCGTCCGCTACTTCTTTCGTCAATTCATTTGTTGTATGATCGTCTTTAGGATGAGAGTTATTGTCAAGTGAAAGGGGTGATTCTTTTGGAGGTACTTCTGGTGATGGGATTGATTCATAAGTTGTCAACCCTGTTTCATTTTCTACAATGCTATTATACGGTGAGGTATTCATTATTTGGAAACGACCAAGTCTATGCGACAGGGCTATCGTTATTTTTTTCGTCAAGTTATTCTCTTTTGAATGCTCCAACACATTCAAAGGGTTTTTTTCGTTCTCGTCAAATTTTTTGTCTACAAAAAATACTTGTTTATAGGAACTATATTCTTTTTGATATGGTGCTGCATCGAAATATTTTAGCAACTCATCATCAGAATAATACACAAAAGCGGCCTCGTAGGTACCCTGCTGAATGGAGATTGGATTATTAATTGGTTTAATTTTATTTTCATTATATTCTTGTTCAGCATTTCTTACGAATTCCCAATCTCTATCTTCCCAACGAAATTCTTCAAGGTTACCAGATTCTTTAAGATGTTTCTCATAAAATTCTTTTGTCAATTTATCTAGCAAATCTTTAACATCTTCGCCTAAGAGTTTTTCAGTGTATGGAACAATAATACAGAAAGCGATGTTTCCTGTTCTTCTGCTGGTAGTACTGATAATATCTCTTATGATTTTGTATTTAGAGAAGATAACGCTATTTTCACTAAAATGAATAGAGTATGCTTCTTGCCCCACAGGTGGTTCATCTCCACCGTATCTTGCGTCAAACAATCCGGCAACTTTTTCTTCAGGATATAATTGTCTATATCCGCCATTTGTTCCATGTATTGCTATCTTCATAATAATCTCTTTTTAACTATCGTTAAATATTTTATCAAGTGTTGCACGTATTCCACTTCGTGGCGGCTCAATAATTTCTAATAACTTATCTATGATCGTTTTAGAATAACTTCGATTTATTTTACATATTTTGCTAAAATAAACATCACCTATTGAGAATATCATCTCGTCATATTTTCTTATACAATGATCTTCACAATGTGTTTTTAGTACTCCCAAAAAATTGCCAAAGTTTTTATGTAAAAATTCAATTGCCAACTTATATCTTTCATTTTCGTTCGAAGCTTCGATTTTATCGGCTTTTGTAACGACAACGTAAACAGCATCCGTTTTTTTCTCAAAAACATGATTATACTTACTAAAATAAGCGGCAGCCGCTTTTAAACTTTCTATTTGCTCTAACGTATGTTCTACCGCCTGATCATAGTCAATGAAAAAGAAATGAACTTTTTGATTATCGCTTTCAAGTAACAAATTAAGTGTCTTAAGCGCGAATTTCCCTTCATCACTGTTATCTTTAATCCCATAAATTTCTTCTTCAAATTTTTTAAAAATTTCACCGCTTAACTCAAAAAAAGAAACATTTTTGTATTTTTCTTTTACATTTTTTTTGATAAGAAACGGCATATACTGAGTTTTTTCTGTGGGAGTTGGGTTAGGTAAATAACCTACACCTCCACTCCTTGAAAATATTTCCATTAAATTTTTGCGGTATTTGGCGCCAAATGGCTTTTTTATATGTGTGGGAACACCCATAATATATTCAGGGCTGTTAATCGTATTTAATATTGCAGCTAACGCACAGCTTTTCCCAGACGACTTTATTCCCCAAAAAAACACATCTGTAAAACCTGATGGTATTTCGTCAAGATTTTGCGGAACAATGTCATTATTATCCAATCCCGGCGGCGCCTTAAAATCAACAACTAAATTATAATCAATGCCTATTCTCCGGCATACTTCACGCAAGAAACTTCCATTATACATAGTTTTAGCTTCATAAGGTGTTCTTGCATTAATATTTTTAACAGCTTCATCAAATGCGAAAGATTCCATTTTACTGATTTTTTCATCTACTTCATTTATGTGTGTACTACTTGAATAATTAATTTTAAAATTGTCTAATCGCTGTAATGCGGCAGCCGTTTTAGTTACACTATCTGGAAAATTGACTTCAGAGTTTTTGACCGACTCTAATACACTTTCGGCCTCATTCATTACTTCTTTAAATACTTCCGCCTCTCTACCTTTTTTCTCATTATCATCATTGATATTTTTTTTTATTTGAGCAATGTTTTCTTTCGCTTTATTTACATAATCTGTGTCATTTGTATGCTTGAGTATAAAAGCTTCTAACGCTTCTATAGTACCTATTACCATTGCGGCGTTAAAATCTTCTTTTGCATATTCGTCAACCTTTTTTCTTATTGCCTTTCGTTTGGAAGAAACAAGGTTTTGAGTCTCTCCCAATTCAGTGAGAGTAACTTTTCCTTCGCGAATATACTCCGCAAGGTTTTCGGCACTTAAATCTTCAACTTTTTTCAAAATTTCATCTTTGTCCATGATAGCAATCTTTTCTGTAGTTATATTGGAAATTAATGTTATCAAAAAATCTTATTTGTTATAGTTTTGTGCTACGCCACGCAAAAAGATAAGGCATTAGCATTAATCCATATAACAATATCGCTATGCCCGAAAACGGACTAAGTCCATCAAGTCCGTGACGCCGTTCTCCAAATTTTTCTCTTACACCGCTAATTGTGGTAAGTTCAGGGTCAAAATTATTTGCTTGCTCGCATCTTTGACGAACGGTAGAACGTTCTTTTAATTCGTTTCGCAAAGCGTTTGATTTTTGCTCGACCTCGTTCACAATATTAACAGTGCCTAACGATTTCCAATGCTCAATAATATTACGCGCATTGGACAACCAGTCTAAGTAACCCTGTTTCATTTCTGGATAATTGGATGGAAATAAATCGACATTAATGGCAAACATTTTCTTATTGGCTTGTGCTTCATCATCTTCATCATTTTTAAAACCGCACTCAATATATTTATTTGTATTTATCCCTCTTCTATTGGCATCAACAATACTTTCTAATTTACGTTTATATAGTTCTTTACGATTTTCAGCGTAGAGTTCATACTCTGAGAACATTCTTTCAGCTCGTTCGATACTTCCAATAAGTTCTTTTCGGATTTCCTCTCTCTCCCCCCGAATTACAAAATAGTGCGAGAAATCCGTACAAGCATAGTATGCTGTCAACCCAGTAAACAAAAGTAGAAGAACTATTTCACCAACTAAAGAATATCCGAAATCTCTATGTGTACGTTTTAAGTTTCTTGCCGCTATTGCAAATACACACAACATCAATGCAATTATTAACATCCAAATAACATTAGAAGCAAATTTATTCCCTAATGCCAAATAGTTTTTGCCAAGCATACTGTAATACGCAAATACAATAGCACCTAAGCCAGTAGTCACATCGCCTAATAAAAAAAATCTTGTTTTCTTCATATAGTTTACCTTATTTAATAGTAAATAATGTTTTTGAATTTCCAGCGTTTCTAACGACTCGCTATCTCCCTATTAATTTCATCCATCCTACGCCTCAAACGTTCAAGCTCCCGTTGCATTTCGTCTAACGACCGCTGCAAGAGTTCCCGCTCCCGCAATAGGTCATCGTTGCGTTTTGTATTGGGCGGCTGCGTGTCGGGAGACGGTCTCGTATCAGGAGACGGTTGTGCATCGGGAGATGGTCTCACATCAGGAGACGGCCTCTTATTGTCAACAGTTGTACCTAAAGTAAAATCGCAAATATGAATTATCTTATCGCTTTCTTTTATTATTCCGTTGTATTCTTCTATGGTATCGCCATATTTCACTGAAACTTTGAATGGTGTTTCATCAATATCACGTTCGTGTTTTTTGTAATACAGGAGATAAACTTTATATGTGCCGTGCGGAGCTTTACCGGTTGGCCAAAAAATGTGTTCAATGGGTGTTTTACTATATGGATATTCTCTGTTCATGTCAATTTCGAGCTGACCGCCGCTTGGCACTTTGTCGTTTTTGAAGTAAACAGTATCGCCGAAAGGGTCAATACATATCAAATCCAAGTCGTTATAATTATTCCATTTCAACAGAATTTGCACATCACCGGTTGAAGGAACGGGTGGCTTACAAAACACAGTATCATCAGATTTCACCGCCTCCAGCGCCTTATCTATTTGTATTAACTTTCCTACATTGCTTTGAGTTTGTAAACCCGTACTTTGCAGTATACAGATTATTTGTTTGGCGGTAAGCGATCTGTTCAAACTTTTCATCAGGGCAACCGCACCCGTTACAATCGGAGAGGCCATGCTTGTACCTCCCATCGTTTTGTAGCTGTTTCTACCGTAAGCGCTATAAATATCAACTCCCGGCGCTGAAATGGTAGAATATTCGCCGTAATTACTGAATTCGGCTTTTAACAACTGATTTTTTTTATCTAACGCAGATACGACTATAATATTTTCAGGTCGTGTAATAACATCAAGCCCGGCCAAAACGTTATGATTTCCAGCGGCTTTAACAATTACGGCATTACGTTTATCCGCTATTTCTGCAACTCTTCTCCACAGGAGTTCGGATCCTTTGTAAGTGCCTCGTATTAGCTCCCGCTGCTGCTCTTCTGGCAAACCTGTCATGCCGGATAGATCTGGGCCTAAAGAAACATTAACCACATCTGCTCCCATATAAACCGCATACAAAACGCCGCAAAAAACAGCGTAGGAATTCATTAGACCGTTTGCATCGGCTACCTGTACCGGCATAAACGCGCTGTTTGGAGCAATACCTAAAAGCCCTTTTCTGTTGTTAGCGATAGCTAAGGCGGTTCCAGCGACGTGTGTTCCGTGGTCACCTTTTTTACGAAGACGGAAAAAATTTGCCGAGTTTGTATGCACATTGTGAGGCATTACAACTTTATCTCTAAGTTCGGGATGTTCCAAACTAAAATCGCTGTCTACTATGGCTACTATAATTTCCGGTTCGCCAAGGGTGGTACTCCACGCTTTGGGTGCGTTTACGGTGTGCAGATACCACGATTTCCTTTGGTTACGAAACGCAGGATCGTTAGGAGTATACGCTGCCGTTGTAAAAACCTCTAAATCAAACGCTTCCAATATGTATTTGGGGGCAAACTTTGCGGGAATCTCTTCTTTGAGTTTTTCTCTTTCGTTTGATGGAGTCGTAATTACCATAATTCGTATAAGGGTATCTGCCGCAATGATCTCGTATTTGACACGGTCAGGATATTCTATAATAAAATCATCTATAAACTCAAGCAACGTTTTATCCTGATTTACCATCATGATATTTAACACGTTGGCAATAATCGCAGGTTTTCCGGGTTCACGAATTATTTCTGGATTATCAATTCGTGGCGGTCTGTTCAGCTCAGGAGGAAGTACCCTTTCGTACCCCGGCGGTGCAGGTACAGACCGGGGATTATTAGGGGGATTAACGCGCGAGAGGGAGTCTCTTATTCCACCCCAAGGTGAGCCACCCGAAGAACCCGCAGACTTGCCGCCGCGAGGTGTACATGACCAAGGTGGATTAATCCCACAACCGCCTCTACATAAAAGCGACAGTAATAGCAATAATAAAAGAAGCCAAAGAAGCCATTTCCACCAAGGACGACGGGTTTTGTCTTTTGGCTCTTTTGCTATCAAACCATCAGATTCTGTAGTTGACGATTGTGAATGTGTTGTATCTTCTTCTGTGGTGATTACTGGTTCGGGTTCAGGTGGGGGCAATGGTAACGGTTCTGTGTTTTCAGGCGTTTCAACGGGAGATTCTGCAATTGACAATACAACAGGCTCTACTGGTGGAGGTGGTGGCAGAGGCATTTTTTGTGTTCTCATGAGACCCGTAAAAAATTCTGTAACGTCTACCGTTTTATCACGCAGCTGCATTCCCCAAACGCTTAAAACAACGATGCCATCATAACAACACACAAAGCTGTCGTTGATATACTTTATCGCGCCATCAAGAAAATTTGCTTTGTCAATTTCACCGGAATTTTTGAGGGTACTAATTACGCTTTTGTAGTGAGCAACAGTATCTTCTTTTATTTTTTTATACTTTGTCAGATCATCACCTTGTAATTTGGATAAAAGACGCGGCGGTTGATCTTTGGAGTTGTTGAGGATTTTCCCGTAAAAAGAGATTCTATCGCCATTTTTCGCAGGTTCTGCTAAAAAATTCCTATATTTGGCGTCAACATATCTGTTTATGGTATTGGATTCAGCCAATTCGTATCTATCAAACAATTGCTGCCCGATAGCTTTAAACTGCCTTTTACCCAAATCAATACGGCATAATTCTTCTTTACCTTTTACTTGCGGCATAAATATTAATCACCTATGGTTTCACATTCTTTTATGATAGTGCCCAATCTTTCATTTGCCGCAACATCGTAATTCGGAATATTACAAACCGATACAAAACCTATTTTCAAACGGTTATACCACAACAGATAATTACGGTAGCGTGGCGATGATTTTATTTCGTTGGGATTTGAATTTTCTATTTTTTCTAACAATTCTTTAACCGTTTTCTCTGTAGGATTGGTATGTTGGTCAAAAATTAATCCTAATTTATTTTGTTCATTTGCCTTTTTTAAATCATTGAGTTCCGATTCGTCAAAATATTCATAACTGACAGTATTGATACACTTGTTCAGGAGTTCGGCACTGATATCGGCAGCGATCTCATAAGGCGGATCGGTTTTGTTGTATCCACCGACATAACGCCTAATTTTTTCCGCGATCCGCTTGGTAATGTCTGCTTTTTTGAACAATTTTTGAAACATATCCGTAATATCCTGTAAAGCCGAAGAACCTTCGTGTGCCAAAATTCGCTGAATCATATGTTTGTCGCTTGAAGTAACTGAAGCAAGCCAATAATCAAGCAGCGATTCAGCCAATTGTTGAGCGTTATTTTTAATCAGACTGGGATTTCCGCGAATAATTTCTTCCAGATCTATTTCTTTTGCTTCAAGTTCTGCGTGGAATTGTTGTTTTTGTTCTTCTGTTGTCTTTTCATAATGAACACACAATCGATCAAAATAGATATCTACAGTAGTATCACTCTCTGTAACAGGTACCTGCATTTGGAAAATAATGTTATCTGTAAATGCTTCATCACGATGTTCAATATCGTAAATTTTTTTGCGATAAAGTTCAAGTACAGAGCTTTCGTCAAGCATAAATTCTTTCATTAGCTGACCGAAATATTTTATGCCGTTACCATCGAAAGCGCTATCAAGTTTGAACTGAATAGCGCCGGCAATAGATCTCGCTTTTTCGAGTTCCTCATCCTTGTCATTGCTGTGAAAATGTCTGGACAACTCATCAAGGATGATTTGCAACATCTTGTTAAGTTCAGAAAGTGTCTTCTCGCGACGGGTATTATTGATATTGTTGGCAGCAATGGTGAGTTTGTCAATAATTAGTTGTGTACCGTCTTTGTTAATACTTGCCGCTTCATCCCACGAATTAGCGGGATTTTCAAAATGTTGTTTTACAAAAGGGTAGTCTATGAAAGATGTTCTTAAATCTTCTCTAAATGTCGGATAACTATCATGTTTTATTTCTTCTTTTTCTTGCTCGTATTGATTAAAACCTTTGTAAACCAAATTTGATGATTTATCAAAATCCCGTAAGAGATATATATTTTGAAAATTCGGATTTGATACTGTCCATTCAATTAGCCAAGAATACGTATCTATTTTAAAAATCTCTTTTTCGAGTGTTTTAGAAAATCGTTGATTCCACTTTTCTTTCAATGATTGAGGATTATCATTATTATGATCATATTCTAAATCTTTATTAAACCACGTTGATATAACAAACAGAGGTGATATCTGCGCATTGAATCCTTCACGCTCTGCGGGTGTTTTGCCTATCATATTACTTATCCATCGATTTAATTTTTCAGGCATCACACTTTGATTGGATTGTTTATGATTTTGACAAAACAGTAAAACATTTATGCGCTCATTATACGAATATTTATTAAACAGATAATCTACTCTGCCTCTCCGCAATAATTGAGTTAAAGACTCGTTACTGATATCATCTTCATTTGTACTTTCAAAACGGCGAATTCCGGGAAAATCTAACAAATCAGTTTGAGCTAAAAACGGTTTATCTTTTTCGATCGTTTCAGGCAATACAAAAATCAGCTCCGCAGATAAAGCGCATAAATATGATTTTGAAAAGTTAACCGTTTTTTCTTTGCCATTTTTGTCTTTGTAAAAAATCTCTGTTTTTTGTTCTTTGGATGAATCATACATTTCGTCAAGGCGGCTAACGTCAAGAAGCGTACCATTATCACGTAATACAGCATCAATAGAAAGATATACTGTATCTACAAAATCTAATTGTTTATATTGTTTGATTAAATCATCAAATAATTTTGTTAATTGCGGATTGAAATTCCAAAGCAACGAAAAAACATCTTTCCATTCTTCGGGCGCTATCTTTGTAACCAACGAGGATATTTGTTCGAAAAAGTTTACATCCTTTATATTGTTGTAAACTAATTGCGAAAAATTATCATTAAAATATTCCTCTAAATCCAAAATCTCATCTTCTGTTATAAAATATTGACATTCAGGCTTGTTTGCATAAAAACTCTGAAAAAACTCTTTTTTCTCTTTAATCTCATTATAATTCAATGATTTATTTACTTTTAAATTGTTATAATAGGCTTCGCAAATAATAATAATTATATCTGTTGGCGAAAGTAATTTTGCTATTATAGGATAATTTTGATTAATCCATTTGTACTTTGTTGAAAATCGTGTAACAACAGAAGTTGACTCCATCTCATTACCACGTGGATTAATCTGATTTTTAAAATCAAACTCATTTCCTCCGCCGTCAAATATTTTAAATGAATTTCCTTTTTTTGATAATAACGCGCTGACAAGGTATGATTTTCCTGCCTGACTTTCACCGTATATGGCAGCGGCAGGATTACTTTCCAACGCAATTTTTTTTCTGCTAAGTCTGCGGCGGCAATTTACCATATTACGGTAAGCGTTTTTCTGTTTTTCTCCATCTAATGAACTTTTAATCCAAGCATTGGATTTTTCAATCATTTCAAGTTGCTTTAATATTTTCTGTTCCATATCCATAATATCATTTCCGCCTTAGTATTGCGTATTGTTAACGTTCAAAGAAAAAATACCTGAGTCAAGCCAAAAATTTTCTATTTCGCTCATGCTTTGTATCTGTAAGCTGAAACAGTTTTTACTTATCGGGTCACCGTTCTTATCAATAATTTCCTCTATATTCAACTGTTCAATATCTTCACTCATATCGCGTTCGATTGTAATTTTGAGAGGCATATTTCGGCGAATTTTTGTTTTTTCATCACTAATGCCTGTTCGAACGGCATCTGCATTGTTTTCGTTTTCTTCGCCTAATCTCCCTTTTACTCTGTCTTCAATTTTATAATCGTCGAAATCAAGCGTATAGAAAGGCCGTGATGGGTAGGCCGGTGTATCCAACTGACGCACGCCGATTCTGAACGGTAAAGATGAAACTGTTACCGTTGCCCGATTATTGTCTGGAGAAATTATCGTTTCTGTAAATTCCAACTGCTCACTGAGTTTACCAAAGAACTTGGTTGTTGGATTCAATTTCTTTTTAAGCTCGTTCAAGTCTAACGAAAATCCTTTTAGCCCGCCATTTTCGGCAATTTGTCCAATCATAGCTCCTGTGGTAATAATTGATTTTGGATTTAAAAATTTACCGTTACCGTCAATAAATTTGTACCGTGTGTCATGCGGGTACCAGCGGCCAACGCGATAATCATTAATTGTTTTAAGGCGGTTTGGCGAAATCGCGTAATATTTCAAAAACAGATCGCTCAATGGTTCAAGCGAAGTTGGACGGCCAGAGAGCAGCACAATATCGCAAGCGTAATACGAAAGCAGCGAACAAATTTTACCGATCAGCGTATCGAACGTCTTTTCGACAATTGCTGCGACCACTTTCTTTTCATACTGCCATTGCAGCGCTTCAAATTCGAAATCGAAGTGCGAATTGAAATGTTTAAGTACATTTTTGGTTGGCGGATTGTCGCCGAAAATTTCACTAAATGACAAAATTTTACTCTCTACGCTGTTTTCTCTGAGCAATTCAAGAAAATATAAGACAAGAGGTACCGAAACTTGCAAATTAAAATCGCTGCGTAATCGTTTATCACGCGCAGAAACTCCATCATCGGTACCTAAAAACGGCTGCATCAATTCTACGGGTTTTTTATTTTGTGATATTAATTTTTTTTCAATTGGAGAGTATTGTCCCTCAATAACAAGCTGTAGAATAAGCTTTTTGAGCAAATCGTCGCCGGCCGTATAAAAGCTCTCCCAAAACAGAGGTACTGGGGTTAAAGTAGATTGTCCGATATCTCCCTCGTATTTATAAGCGGCAATCATTAAATCCGTTGTTCCGGCGCCAATATCCACAGAACCTATCGTTAACGATTTTTTATTATAATCATTGCCTATGTCATTCCTTATTTTTCCGTAAAAGTCAAAAAAATCCTTTGTATTTAACTGGTAACACTCGCATAATTCACCATAAAGAAAGACGAACTGAGCGGCTGTGGCTTCATCGTAAATCCATTCCGTCCGCTCTTCCTTATTTGACAGTTTTTTGGCGGAAGGAATCACCTGAACACGGGCACGGGCTTTTTTCTCGTCAATTTCCGTGCGGTAAGTATTTTCAAAAAAACGGTCAAGCATGATAGCGGCGTCTTCGGCGCATCTGCGCAGAGCAACCTGTTCTAACCGTGACATCGCCGTGGGGCAGGTAACAATAATCCGGCCAGTTCTTCTTGGCATACGTTCATTTCCCCAATGACTGCGCTGTTCGTAGCTATTGATTTGCATTTTTGCCTGTGCTAATATTTCAAGGAAGGCAAAAGTCATAAGCGCTCTGCGTGAATAGCGCATAGTAATAGCGGCATCGCCTGTAGTGTTTAATGATCCATCGGAGTTTAGCTGTTCCGATATTCCTTTAATACGAACAGACTTGGGTTTGTCGCCCTCGCCATCCAACAGGGTGAAAGCCCATTCTTGCTCCTGTTGTTTGGTATCCCATAAAAAACGTTTGGGGCTTGAAAAAGTACTCATCTTTTCTGCCCCTTTATTTGTACTGGCTGCTTTGTGTATCAACTGATTGGCTTCTTTTCCCAAGCGAACCATACTTGGATAAATGAACTGCCGGCTTTTTATAAGACCAAAATTACCCCCAAAATCGGCTTCACGAAACGCCAAACGCATATCAAAAGAATCGCGGCATTTATTGAGTACATCGTTTAAAACAGGTGCGGTGAAATCCTGTAATTCAAGCGGACTTGATTTGTTAAAATCACTGTCATCAAACAATATGGCGCAAGTGCGTGAATTGCCAATATCTACCACCAGATCAACGTTGCCGTAAGCCTCATTTTCACTGGAGTACAAAGTCATTTTAGGCACAATCGGATCATCGTCCACGTCTTTGAGCATCTGAATATACCTCATGAGATATATGTATTGTGCCATATAGTTCAATTCAGGTTTTGGCGCATTAACAGGGTAATTTTTGATGCTATCAACGCCATGAAAGTATTTAAGCAGATACTCATCCACCCAACCGCACTCAAGCGTTTTCAAAAAATAACCAAGCAGCTTATATTCGTCATTGCAAAGAGCATAATCTTTAGAGATTCCATCACTGCTTGTAAATATGGGGGTTTCATTCTCATACTCGTCTTCAAAATCATCATCTTCAAACGAAGCTCTCGTATCGAAAGCGAGTAGTAAACTATACTTTCTATATTTTCCAGTTGTTTCTTTCGGAATCAACTTACAGCGACACCAATTTGTCGGACCAAATTCCGACTTGCCACCGTTGAGCAAAAAGAACGGAAATGGAAACCATACGTTTTCAAATTTTTCCCAATTTATTTTGCCGATTGATACATGAAAACAACCCGCATCTTTAGGGTCATCGGTATTAATAGGAATTGTTTTTTTGCCTTCTTCTTCAAAATCATCTTTGACGTTTTGCCAGTTTTCAGTAACTCTTCCTTTTTCTACGTAACCAAGCACCGACAAATCGTGCTTTTTTACCCACAGCTCTTCTTCTGAAAAACAGTGGGCGATTTCTAATTTCAACTGGTCAAGTTCAGGGTCATGCCATTGGTGGAAATACATTTTAAAGTTGTCGTTCAAGTTGATTTCCAACGGAACAGCAAAACATTGAATACCGGTGTTTGCTATTAGATTCATAGTAATACCTGATTATATCCTTGTTGACAGGGTTGAGTTATTTTGGCAATTTTTAAATTAAAAAATACGTGGATAATATTTTCTGATTTGTGCTGCCACAAAAGATTATTGTTTATTGATGTGTTCATACAATGTGGATAAAATAGCGGATTTGTGTCCTCAACGGCTGTCGAAGAGAGAGCACAAAATAAAATCAGCACAATGAGAACATTAAAAACAAGCGTCCGCAGTATACGTATATGAGAATGAAAATGTGAGAATATCACCGTTCTATCCGATCCGGTCAAGTAACCATCGTAAATTAACATAGTACAAAGTGGTGGAAAATGTACAGGTTTTCCACCACCCTATTTCACCCAAAAAATCTGTATCACGTATTGATCAGAGGCACTGCTCACACAAAGCCGTAAAACGCATAATTATTCGCACATCACCTTCTTTGTAAGTGACTTTTACTTGATTTGCGTACAAAGACAATGTATTTTAAGTTACAAGTACAATATCGGATTTTCGGGTGGTGGAAAACCTGTACATTTTTAGCCAAAGATGTTATTTCGTCCAAGCCAAAAATGTTGAATGATTTACACCAAGTTGCCGCGCCGCTTCTCTTGCTGAAATTTCTTTGCTCTTCCAAGAAGATTTCAATGTCCTGAATAGCGTGGTGCGTTTCATCGGCGGCCTTCCGAATTTAACCCCGCGCGACTTCGCCGCAGTGATACCTTCCGTCTGTCGTTGCTTGATAAGTTCTCTTTCTGTTTGGGCAACATAACTGAGAATTTGCAGTACGATATCTGCAATAAACGTGCTTGTCAGGTCGTGATTTTTTTGACGGGTATCTAACAGAGGCATATCAAGGACAACAATTGCGGCCTGTTTCTCTTTGGTGATTTTTCGCCATTGCTCTAAAATCTCGCCGTAGTTCCTGCCGAGTCGGTCAATACTTTTCACTACAATGGTATCACCACGTTTCAGCTTTCTCAGTAGCCGTAAATATGCGGGACGGTTAAAGTCTTTGCCGGACTGTTTATCCAAGTAGATATTACCGTCTTGTATACCAAAGTCACGCATGGCAGTAAGCTGTCTGTCCTCATTTTGCTCGCGAGAAGATACCTGCAATAGGCAAAATTTTGTTTCATTGCACCGCTCCTTTTAGATATGTTTATCACTAATTTATAGAGCGGTAAAAATATCTGATTTTGCAATATTAAACACAACGGACGGAAAAAGTGTTTTTTTGAATGTCAATAAAAAACTAAAATTTCTAAAGCGGAAAAACAATAGGTGAAATTAACTTTGTGTATTGGTTGTAAAGAAGTGATAACAAGTGCAAGATGATGTAATCATCTCTGCTAATTGTGTTATGCCCTAAAACACGCCTATTTTGCAGGATTTATCTAAATTAATCGCTTTTAATTAGCAATCTAATTAGCTACGAATTAGCTAAAATTCAACTAACCAAAAATATTTAGCTAATCAAAAACCTTGTTTTTAATCG
>Ga0123356_10002228_pt1 | contig 20879 bp, 19 predicted proteins | sample TergutEmb28metaG_2_FD_92546 | JGI IMG/M metagenome (GOLD analysis project Ga0123356, IMG submission 92546) | Embiratermes neotenicus P3 segment gut microbial communities from Petit-Saut dam, French Guiana - Emb289 P3 | ecosystem: Host-associated > Arthropoda: Insects > Digestive system > Gut ... | reverse complement strand
TTCATGCAGAGCCGAGGGCAAAAATGTGGCTCTTTCGTTTTTAAAATACATAATCTCCAGATATCAGCCACAAAAAAAAGTGACTGCAAGATATATGAAGAACGAAAGAAATCGAAAGCTTGGCATTCTTTTTAGACTCGCAGGCTTCGAAGCTTTCGATAAAGAAACGCTGACACTTAACAATAATCCTCGCAGCGCGGAAATGCCGTTCACTGATGTCGACGAAGCTATTCTCAACAAGGTTAAGGCTATTCTTATACGTCTTATCGGTGATTTGCCTGATGATGATAGTGACTCGTTTGAACTCGATTCGATATTGCTTATTAATTTGATCGTTGAACTGGAATATGAATTCCAGATAACAATAAATACTGACTATATTGATGTGAGTGATTTTTGCTCTGCCGTAAAGATTGGTAATTTCATTGCTTCTTACCTAAATTGATATGATTATTGATATTAATAATGCAAAGCAGCATTTTTCCTGCATATTTTCACTCGGAGACAGGAAAGGAAAATAGAATGCGAGTTGCAAAGCTTGTGGATGGCAACGGGAAAAGCGGTTATGATTGCATAGACCATAATATTTCGACAATCAGTTGTACTATGGGCCTTGACTATAGGATGTGTTTTTCCCATTCCTGGAACTTTCGTTTTATTAATAACACTGACATGCGTATAGGAAATCGGATAGTTGCGACAAGGGAAAATCGGTTTTTTGATCTTGAGCGCTACCATGGCATTTCAACAAGACATTACATAAATGGAAATTTAGAGAAAAAAACAATAGTCAAGATGCAAATCGCCGATCACTTTTCGATACCCTGGGAGGATTTGTTTGAGGAGATACTGTGCAGTTTCGAGGAAAACAGGCCCGTCTCAATTGAAATAGATCCCTATGTATGCGAATGGGACAATGGGTACAATAAGTACCATGGCAGTCATGCATGTGTACTTTATGGATTTGACGGATGTGATTTTCTGGTCTACGACAGTTGGTATAACAAAACTCACTGTAGAATAAACCTCGATATCGTCAAACAATCTTTTCTTCGTATCGTTATTTTTGATTCAGGCAAAGGCAACGAGTTACTTTTTGACGAACTACTGTTTCTGAAAGAAATTGCATATGAAAACAGCCGCTCAAATATGATTGATAGCATCGTCACGCTGTCAGGATCATTAGGCTCGATTGATTTGAGAAACGAGTTTGAAGGGTGCAATAAAGAGACCTATTGTTTCTCAGCGATAGATTCACGGCTTTTGCGTGTTACTGAGCAAAGGCTGCAATTCTCGTATTGCATAAACTACCTAAACAGACGCATGCAATATGAGCAACTTAACGACATTGCGCGAATGTTTGAACATGCAGCCGAGCTATGGAGGAATTTAAAGACCCTAATAGCAAAAAGCTTTATAACCGGAAATGATAATCCGGGTAATCTTTCAGAAAAATGCTTCGGTATAGCTGATTACGAGCAACGTATTCTTAAGCAAATTCTAGACGTTTGCTAATCAGTTTCATCAATTTTCATGAGCAGCTCTTTCTCGATTAAACGAATGAGCAGCTAGGAGTTTATCGTTGAATATTGCACCCGTCAGTGCAAATGAGCAAACCATGTCCAGATTACGGCAAAACGAGGTGTTATGCATTGAAAAGCGTGCAGCAATGCAGAAGTGCGGATGAACTGCAGTTCCTTTTGAGGCAGCATGTGGTATATATCGAAAAGGCGATAAAAAAGACGTTAAGGCAAGCTGGAGCAGCAAGGATAGTTTCAGCTTGCCACGGCATCGGTCGGCGCGACAGGGATATCCTTACATATGCAGCAGAATGTGACAGATTGAGACAGACAATCCGTAAAGAACTGGATATATGTGATTGTTTTTTCTATTCGCTTGGTTATATTATTATTGTGACCGGGAAGGATGATACCGGAATGCCTGAATCGCTTGGGCGCCTACTATACCAACAACCATATACCATACATGAAAAGGTTCTGGATGGCTCGCGCAATGAGGCCCTTGAACTGGCTGAGTTTGTACGTTCACTCATGTATAGTCACCATAACTTACGCATGGATAATAAAGACATCGGCATTTCCATTAACGCAACTAATTTACAAGATCGGCTGATCGGCATTGTTGCAAACGACCGTCGTGAGCCTCGCAGTGAACTTATGAGCGAGGCGATAGATTGTATATTGTTTGAAAATGATAACGATCTCAAGAATAATTATGAATGAAAAACGTATTAACGCTCCTTTAGCGCATGGTATAGGATGGGTGTTGGTCGGCGATAAGCGCTACACTAAAGCTGTTTATGTAGAAGAAGACAACTGTGGCTTTCTTGTCAACCCGAACGCGATCCTAAACATCAATACAACGGCTTCGTGCAACGCTTTCTGCTTTTTTTGCCATAACAGAAGGACGTTCATGCGCATTGGCGAGTATATCGACGCAGATGCCCCCTCTCTGCAGCGTTGTATTGATTTTGCCAGAAGGGCAGGAATCAGCCGCGTTGCTCTCACCGGAGGAGAACCGACTCTATGCCCAGACAAGCTCCTGCCCCTCGTTGTAAAGGTATGTGAAGCCGGATTTACAAATATCATCTTACATACAAATGGCGCCCTGCTTAACGGCTCCGTGGCATGGAAAGGAAAGTCAGCCCCGCTCTGGAAGCAACTGCATTCTGCGGGGCTGCGCAGAGTTTCAATCAGCCTTGCGGATATCAACCGGGAAACCAACCATGCAATTATGTGCCTTGACACGTTGCATGCCGTCCAATCTGCATTAGTAGCAATGCGTGAGACCGACATGCGTGTCAGGCTCAGTTGTTATATCAACAAAAATGGTATAAAAACGTCCAGACAGGTGCTGGATTACATTGACTGGGGGAGGCAGCACAAAGTCGAGTGGTTCATATTCAGGATGACGCCATTTCATGACGAAAGGGACATCCGCTTAATGCAGGGTTATGTGAATACCTTGATGTCGGAAGGCTATTCAGTTGAATACATGCACAAAAAGTCGGACTCCTATATTTACGACTTGAAGTACGGCAATATCGAGGTGTCGTTTAGCTGTGTGCATGAGGAGGAAGACGAAGACGCTAAGATCCGCCGCCTCATTTATATGCCTGACGGAATAACATATACGAGTTGGATTTCCCCGTCGTCATACCTGTTTGCAGACGATGCCAGAAGACTCGCGGATTGGTGCACAAGCAACATGAGCACATACGGGAGTGTCGATATGTCATACCCTTCCCTTAGTCAGAAGCCAAACCTCCCGGAACTCGATCCGGGCGCGTATGACACGGATATCCATGTCCATTCCTCTGTTTCAGACGGGGTGCTCTCTCCAGAGGCAGTCATCCGTGCCGCTGCCGGACAAGGTATGAAGCGTATCGTTTTTACCGAGCACAATTCCTACCACGACAACCTCTTGCTGCTTAGGCAGTTTGCGTTGGAATATAATCTGACTATCCCCTTTTTTGGCACCGAGCTGAGTACGGTTTTTTGCCGCGACCGATGTCCGCAGTTGAAGTTCCACCTGCTCATCTACGCTAAGATCCCCGAACAGCTCACTTTCATTGACACACTACACCAGCCGGAGCAAGTACGCAATGACCACATAATAAAGATTCACTCCGCTTTATCTAAGCAAGGGCTATGTGACAAGAGTATTGAACAGCTATATATGATCGATGATACCATTGCTCCAACCGCGAAAAAAACATATACCCGGACTATCCTTGCCCGCGCGGTTTCAGAAATGACAGGACTAAGTATCGAGCAGGCAAAGAATGAATACATCCCCAGCCTGACAGAAGAGGCGCGCTACAGGCAATATCTAGATACTGCACATATGATACGGCTTGCCAGGGAAAACGGCTGTGTATCCGTTCTGGCGCACCCGGGTTGGATTCGCCCATACGTTGGGACGCTAGAACGTGATGAGTCTTCATTGTTCCTTGCCATTGTGGAGCTTGCTCACATTGGGCTTGATGGCATTGAGATCATCCATCGACAGAACAATGAGTCAATACGGTCGGAGTTGCTAAAACTCGCGAGCGCTACCGGATGCCTGGTGACAGGAGGGTCTGACTACCACGGAAAGAAACATGACGCTTTTAAGCTGAATGGTTTGTGTGATGCACGGTTTAACGAGTTATCAAGGTTGGTCGATGAAAGATGGGAACTATACAGCAAAAAGCGCGAAGGCTTATTTTAGGGACGCAAACGCAGTTTTTACCGGAGCTCTGTAACGGGATTACGCGCCACGGCTCCGCCTTTTTTCAATGGAATGATGGACTGTGTGAGGGGAAGCTAAGGCGGACTATGGCCGTTGCCATATTCCATGGGCTGGGCATCCAGCTTCTTGAGTCTGCTGCAGATAAGGACATCACGGTATTGTCTTCACTACGCAGCCACGCGGGGAATCAAGCAGTTGCTGTATTGACATCCCACGTCACTCTTGCAGCTTCGCAGACAGATGTGTATGTATTGGGAGACTATGAAACGTACCCATATTACAGGGTAAAGGTCACAGGCAGTTTATTTCCGGAGCGTATGTTCCCCGTCATAGTACCTGATGAATGCTTTGATGTCTCGATAACAGGCTCACCGGGATCTGTTTCGCGCCGTTTTTTCAAAAAGAAGGGCAGCGAAGCGCTCGTTATGAATGGTGTCGACATGGAGCGATTGGAGGCAATGTGCTTTCAGGCTTCAGATGCAGTAGTTTCCATGCTTGGTACATTAATGCTGGATGGGGGTGGTAGCTATTAATGCGCAGCACTCATTCAACTCGTATATGATGAAGAACACCCCGCTTGACGATATTTGCGCGATTGCAAAACTCGTCGGATGTGATGGCATTTCGCTAGACCCCGCTCATCTTGAAAATGCTGAGGTTACTCGTTTAACGCTGCGTAGCCACGGACTGTATCCAACTAGCGTGTGTGCGATTTTCGTTGACATCCTGCAGCAAGATGCCAGGTTTCTCCAGGATGTGTTTAACTCCTTAAACCTGATTGGCGTTTGCTCCCTGGTGGTCATCTTGCAAGGTAAGAACGTTTCCCTATCCAAAATGGCAAAGTTTTGCGAACAATTGTGCTTTGCGGCGGCGCGTTATGGAATTACGATTCTCGTGGAACCGCTTCACCCGGCAATGAATAGTATATCTTGCCTCATAGGTTTAGATGGTATTGTTTCACTCACAAACATGGTGGAAGCTGACAACTTTGGGTGGGTCCTCGACATATGCCACTTGACAGGTTTTAGCGTCCCGTCTATACAAAGGGAGCATCCCCGTGTTTTTGATAAATTACGCATAATCCATTTGGCTGATATCGCAGGTATCGACTCGGATACACGTGCCTTCCCGAACGGAGGGGCGACAGACGCAAGCCGGCAGATTCGTGATTTAATCGGTTGCGGTTTTGGCGGCACATATGAGCTAGAAGTGCTGCATCCGGAGTTAGAACATATGGACCGCAGTACACTGATTGACAAATGCCGTTCTGCGTTGGCACCATGTTATGGGCCGGTCGTTATCGGTGAGCTGGCAGCCCATAGCTTTATTTCAGAAGAGGATTTGAACGAGCCCTCGAAGCAGCCCGGCGGCGGCGCAGGACATATTACAATGCAACTGCTTCAATGGGGAGACTCGGTTGTACTTGCCGGGGTTTGCGGTGATGATAAAAACGGAAGATGGCTCAAGGGTTATTTTTCAGGTGTTGGGCATGGCGACATGGTCATTACCCAGCAAGGGGCAATAACTTCTGAGGTTCTGAGAACGGTCGACGCGGGGTGTGTGACAAGCCAGGATATCTGCCCGGGAACAGTTACTATAGCGCCGCTTCTCGATGTGCTTTGCCGTTTGCCGGACCAAAAGCTGTACGTCTTTGTGCCGTTTTTCCCGAACTGCGAGGAGCTTGCCGACCTTGTTTCAAGCAAAACCAACTGGCTTACAATCTATGATTTTGGCCACTATACTTATGTAGGTTTCCCGTCTGAAATCATTGGTGCTATTAAACGAGCGCCGCAAAACCAGTATGGCGCGTTGATAAACGGCTGCGGTCTTGATTTGGCGGCAAAAAATGATATAATGACACTGTCAGTTAACCGGGGCTTCAAACTGGTGTTAATAACTGACGGAAAAAATCCCCTCTTATGCCGTTACGAAGGGGACACCGAGACTTACGAGATTGATGCGGTTGAGTATGTTCGCTGTAGTCACGGCGCGGGCGACAGCTTTGTAGCTGGCTTGATTCACGGATTATGTCATGAATTACCGTTGCGGCAGGCTGTGATCCAGGGTATTGAAGCAGCGAATGAAATATTACGGTTTCTAGGAGTTAGGGGCGATGTTCTTGAGTGATATCCAAATAACGGAAAACGACACGAACGAAGATAATCTTGCCCGTGTTTTCGATGCTGCCGTTATGGAAAAACAAATCGAAAGCGAACTCTCGCGAATAATTGATGCCACAACTAACAGACTTTTGGCAGTCATACAGATCGATATGGATAATTCAAAGGAAATACGAAGACTGGGCATTGCGAATAAAGTTCATGTGCTCGAAAGAATAAACAACGGGCTCTCAGCAAGGTTTGGCAGTGAATGCCTAATACGACCTCAGGGAACACGTGACGAGGTGACAATAATTAAGGAACTGGAAAACAGCGCTGATGAAGCGGAGCTGTTGACGCAGGATATCTTACAGTATATTAGCTCAATACCGCTGGTGCATATGACTTCGGATTCTACCTATCATGTGACATACAGCGCCGGTATCGCGATATATCCCATTCACGCCACATCGGCTATCGAGCTTTTGTGGCTAGCGGATGGGGCTTGCAGAAAGTCGAAGGATAACGGGAGAAACTGCTGGCATTTGGCTGATACAGCGCGCTTGTTCCCGCAGCTTGCGGAAATTGACCACGCCAGATACTTGTTGCTGGTTGAAGAAAGCCGCAGGACCAACAAAAGCGTTGAGATGTTGGTGCTTGAAGGCTATCAGTTGTTGTTCCATAAGCATTTTGCACTTAATCACTACTGTTGTCAGCCGGAGGACGAGTGATGGAAAATCCTGAAGCTTTTGAGGCCGCTGCATGTATAGGCGCAACGGCATATTCGGGGTATAAGCATGATTAAGACACTCCTGTTGTTAGGCGCCCCATGCAGCGGAAAAAGCACCTTGTCGCTATATCTTAGACGAGCTTACTCTTTCCGTCAGTTTTCCGTACGGATGTTCACCACATATCTAATGAATTCCGATCACGCCCTTGGAGCCGAAATAAAGAGGCATGCTTATGCGCAACCGCGCAAGTATATGCCCGACCATATTGTCGAGCGGGTTTTTGCAGAATTCCTCGATGGCGCCGGTAGTGCTCCGTTGCTTATCGAGGGGTTTCCTATTAACGAGGCACAGCATGCAGCAATGCTCCGACAGCTTGAACGGACGGGACGTTGCGTTGACTGTGTTATAGTACTAGAAGCAAACGCACAGTTGCTCTTTGAACGGCGGCAGTTGCGGATGGCCTGCCTTGCGTGCGAGGAAGAGAATAGAGCCGGGCTGCCTATCGACTTAAATTCCACATGTTGTCCATTCTGTGGCGGCCCTTTGCAAAAGCGTATTGACGATGATCTTGCTTTTTTTTCGGATCGTTTGGATAACTACAACGAAGAAGTAAAAGTTATCCTGTCGTTTTTTGCACAGACCCTGATTCATCGGATCGATGTGACGCATCTGCATCCGACAGAGCTGTTTGAAAGGGCTGCGGCGATAATGTGCATGATGCGAGGTATATCGGGATGAGAATGGATCTCCATATGCATTCGACTTTTTCCGATGGTACCTATACACCTGAAATGCTAGCGAAGAAATCCAGGGCCATGGGTTTGGAACTGATATGCATTACCGACCACGACGTGGCTTCAGGCATAAATAGGAGCATTGAGGCGGCTTTTCAAGAGGGGTTGCGCACAATGTCGGGGATAGAGCTATCGTCGCTCCATAATGATGATCTGGTCCACATTCTGGGGTACGGGTTAGAACCGGACAGCTTGTCGCTCATGCGAACCATTGAGCACAACCAAAATGCCATAGCGGATAGAGACCACAAGGTGCTGCGGTGCCTAAAGCTGGCCGCAGTGGATTACGACTCATTTGAATATGACCGCAGCACGGGTGGCTGGAAGCTGCTCAATTACTTAATTGCCACAGGAATCTGCTCAGACGGTTATGGATATCTTTCGCTGTTGGAAAAGCTTTATATCAGCCTCCCGTCCTTTGTAGGAGCCGCTGATGCAATTAAGGCTATCAGGGATTCCGGGGGAATCAGCATACTTGCTCATCCGGGATACAACAGGGACATGGATGCGAACGAAGCCAAAAGATTTTTGAAGTCAATTATTCTACTTGGTATCCAAGGTGTTGAATGCTTTCATCCATATAACGATGACATTATTACCTCTGCTGCCACAGATATTTGCAGCATATATGAATTGTCGATAACAGGTGGATCCGACTGGCACGGCAACCTTGCTGACAGGGAGTTAGGAGAGCCTCCTCTCGATTCAGGTTTTCTGGACAAGCGTATGCAATCTATTATTCTGGAAAGGAAGTAGTTTATGAACCGCGTTATATTACTTGGGGTCAATGGGTTTGGGGCGCAGTGGGTCAAGCCCTGTAGTGCAAACGGGCTGGAGATCGTTGCTGTTGTCGACAATTACAAGGAAGCTAGGGAGTCTGCGCATACGCAGATGCATGTCCCCGTATCCAATATTTTTGATGGTTCAAATAATGACTGGGCTGGAATCGAAGCTGAGTATGCTATCGAGGCGACATCTCCGGGTGGCAGGGTTGAACGCATCACCGCCGCTTTGAGGTCGGGAAAACACGTTATCGTGGCAAAACCGCCGGTTCTATGCATTGAAGATATGCACCATATTATAGATGTGAGTAATAAGTGCGGGAAGCAACTGCATGTCGTGACACAAAAGCGTTACTTCCCGGCGTTTAGCAAAATAAAGGATATAATAAGTTCGGAGGCACTGGGGAATCTGGTCTATGCCGATATAAATCTGCGTGTAGACGGTACATTTTGGAAATCTGGTTTCTATTGGAGAAAGAGGCTGCCATACCCAAGCTTGATTGACGGTAGCATCCACCATTTTGATTTGATGCGCTGGTGGACTGGCTCAACATTCAAGAGCGTGATGGCTGCAAGCTGGAATACCTGCTGGAGCCCGTTTGACAATGATTGTGATTTTTCCGGAATCATCCGTATGAACAACGGGGCTGTGATTAATTATACGTCTCGCTGGTCTATGAAGCATGGCCCTGTAATCAATTATTTCGATGGCGTACGTTTGGAATACTTGAATGATGTGCTGGAAGTCGTTGATGGCAAGCTATACCGTAACGGGGAATACATACCGTTGACAAATGACGGAAGAACCCTTATGGATACTGAGGAGTTGAATATCCATATTCTTAAAGACATTCTTGAAACTATAAACAGCGAGGGGACAGACGACACATACAATACATCCGCAGAGTATCATTTGGAGCCATTTCGTGGAGTAATTGGCACTGTTGCTTCTCTTGTGAACAAACGTGAGACAGAATTTGAGGATTTGGAGGAGCGGCTTAATGAATACTGCGTAAGCGGAGACCATTTCAAGCAGACGATGGCGGGAATATTTGAGCGGAGCTAAGCATGTTGTTTTATCGCCTCACGAGCGAGCCTATGCTAAATAGAATCACTGGGAAACACCTGGCTGCAAAAGGCGGAATATTTCTTGATATGAATTCGGCTACTTCCCGGATGTTGCGTCCTTCTGATTCTCTTCGCTGGCAGCGCCGCTCCTGAATTCATCGCATTGTTTTACAAAACGCTTGACGTCCTGAGATTGATCGTTTCCAAAGGCAAAAACCAGGAAATCCGACAAACCGGCGTCGACTTCGCATTCGAATACAAGCCTATGCTCCTCGATGAACACTTCTTCGGCTTCGTCCTTATGGACTGACGGTATTCGCAGTGAAAACTGCGGGAGTTTTGGTTTGTATGTGCGAAAGAACGAATTGTCAGATAGCGTCTCCATAAACACCCTTACTACGTACTTGAGCGGTATTTCCAGGTGGATACCTATCGACTCCACAAATATCTTCTCACGAAACAAATATATCCCGCAATGATAATCTGTCGGCAGGTTAAACCCCGACAGGTTTTTTAGACACATGCTATCGCTGGCGCCGAGTTCTTTTTTTCTTTCTCTGGTAGCCGCTTCATTTGGCTCAGGAATCTCTGCCTGTTTGCTCGGTTTTCTGTTTTTCATTAAGAGCAGCAGACAAATGAAAGCCAGAATAATAATGAAAATCCACATTGCTAATCCCCCCAAAAGTCTTGAGTTATTTCCTAAGACGCTCTGTCAAACTGGCTGTTGTAAAGTTCGGCGTAGAAACCATTGCTGGCAACCAGGTCTTCGTGCCTGCCGCTTTCAACTATATCGCCATCGCGCATGACAATAATGAGATCCGCGTTTCTGATCGTTGACAGCCTGTGCGCGATGACAAACGATGTCCTGCCCTTTGTCAGCTCATCCATTGCCTGCTGAACGAGCGCTTCTGTCCGGGTATCGACTGAGCTTGTAGCTTCGTCAAATATCAGCAGCGGCGCGTTCTCCACCATCGCGCGCGCGATCGTCAGTAGCTGCTTCTGCCCGGCAGAAAGGGTCACATTGTCTCCAAGCACGGTATCGTAGCCATGCGGCAATGTTCTGATAAAGTGATGCAGGCCCACTGCCTTGCAGGCTTCTTTGACTTCATCGTCCGAGACGCCTTTTTTGTTGTAGGCGACGTTTTCCTTCAACGTTCCTTCAAAAAGCCATGTGTCCTGCAATACCATGCAGAACAGCGAGTGAACGCTCTCGCGGGAGATCTGCGATATCGGTTTTCCGTCGATCCTGATCTCTCCGCTGTCGGTTTCGTAAAACCGCATGAGTAGATTTACAAGCGTTGTCTTCCCTGCCCCGGTCGGTCCGACTATCGCAACCTTCTGACCAGGGTGTATCACTGCGGAAAACTCCTTAATAACCGTCTTTCCGCTTTCGTATCCGAAAACGATTTTGTCGAACTCGACGAGGCCTTCCACTTCGCCCTGAGTCAGAGCGAGTCCGCTCTCATCAGGCATCTCTTCTTCTTCAAGCATCTCGAACACTCGTTCGGATGCTGCTGCCGCCGATTGCAAGGCGGTCATGGACTGCGCTATCGCGCTGAGCGGATGCGTGAAATTTCTGATATGCACGATAAACGCAATTATTACACCAAACGAAATCCTGCCTTCGACTGCAAGCACAGCGCCGGCTGCGCATACTGCCACGTAACCGAAGTTGCCGACAAAGAATGTGAGCGGCATCATAAGCCCCGATAGGAATTGTGATTTCCAGTTGCTATCGAGCAGTTTGTCGTTTATGTGATCAAAGGCGGCTGTTGCTTCGCGCCCTGCATTATACGCCATTACGACATTGTGCCCGGAATAGATTTCCTCAACGTGCCCATTTAACGCTCCAAGGTTTTTCTGATTGCGCATGAAGAATTTTTGCGAGCTTTTCATTATCAGGCTCATGATGATTAGTCCTGCTAGTGTCGAGACTACGGCAACCGCCGCAAGTAAAGCATTTGTCACCAGCATCAAAACCAATGACCCCAGCATCAGCGTTGCAGAAATCGTGAGATTGCCTATACTATGGTTCAACGCAGTCGTGATCGTGTCTACATCGTTTGTAACGCGGCTCAGTATGTCGCCGTATGTCGTGTTGTCGAAGTATTTCAGCGGCAGCCTGTTCACCTTTTCTGAAATGTCCGTCCTTAAGCCCTGGGCGAACCTTTGCGTCGCTGTTGTCAGGATGCGCCCCTGCACGTATCTGAGTATGGCCCCAAACGAGAAGATTAGCAGCAATATAACGCATAAGCGTACTACCCTGTCAAGGTCGATGCCAGTATTGAGTCCTGCTGTAATGGTGTCTGTAATCGCCCTGAGCATGTCAGGTCCCGCCAGGGTCGTGGCTCCTGCCATCATAGATAGTATAATCGCTGAGATAAGCACAGGCAAATACTTTTTTGCATGGAGCATTAGCTTCGAAATGGATTTTCGAAAATCCTTCGGTTTTTCACCGCCGCTCATGCGCGGCCTGCCAAAGCCGGGTCCGATGCCTCGATGATGGGACATATTGTTATGCCCGGTTTCATAACTGTCCTTGCCGCTCATGCTGTAGTGCCTCCGTTAATGTTACTGATTGTGGTTTTTGCGTGGATGTGGGTTACGGCGGGCGTGGGTTATGTCATGTACTGCGTGCGGGCGATTTCCTTGTAGACTTCGCATGTCTCCATTAGCTCTTCATGTGTTCCAATGCCGACCATTATACCTTCGTCAAGAACGATAATCTTGTCTGCGTCAAGTATCGTCCCGATTCGCTGTGCAACGATCAGGCTCGTAGCTCCCCTCGCCTCGCGGCGGAGTGCGGTACGTACGTCTCTGTCTGTCTTGTAGTCAAGTGCTGAGAACGAATCATCAAATAAGTAAACTTCCGGTTTTCTGCAAACCGCGCGCGCGATCGCCAAACGCTGTTTTTCGCCGCCAGAAACATTTGTGCCGCCCTGAGCTATCTGCGCGTCGTAAGCGCCTTCCATATTCTCTACAAATTCCTCTGCCTGTGCAATGCAAACTGCTTCGGCAATCTCGGCTGCACCTGGTTTCGGCTTGCCGTTTTCGCCAAACGCTACGTTTGTCGAAACTGTTCCTGTGAACAGGACTGCACGCTGCGGTACGTATCCGAGCTTGTTTCTGAGCGCTTCGAGCGAGTAATCCTTTACGTCGACTCCGTCAATCAGAACCTGGCCTTCCGTTGCATCGTAAAATCTCGGGACAAGGTTTAAGAGCGTAGACTTCCCGCTTCCTGTTGAGCCGATAAAGGCTACAGTCTCGCCGTGGTTAACTTTGAAGCTAACATAACGAAGCACATAGTCCTCGGCATCGGGGTATTTGAAGCTGACGTTTCTGAATTCGACGATAATCCCTGGTCCTGGTAAGACAGGGGACGGTTCTCTGTCCTGGCAAAGCCATGACAGAGAACCGTCCCCTGTCTTACCCGAACCCATATACAGCACTTCGTTGACGCGCTTTACTGAAACCATCACACGCGGCAGCATCACAAAAACCATTGTAAGCATCATAAATGCCATGATGACATGCATCGCATATTGCGAAAACACTACCATATTTGAGAATATCACTATCTTGTCTGTTTGTGAAGCAGCCTCGATCAGAAATGTACCGATCCAGAACACTCCGAGCGTGATACCGGTCATTACGAACCAGAGCACCGGATTCATTATTTGCATCGCCCGGTTTACAGACAAGCTGTTTTCAGTATAATCCTCGTTAGCCTTTTCGAATTTCGCCTGTTGAAAGCCTTCTGCGTTAAACGCCCTGACAACACGTATGCCAGTCAGGTTTTCACGGGTGACGCGGTTCAGTTCGTCAGTAAGCGTCTGAATCTTGCGGAACCTTGGTAACGCATACGTCATCAGAATGGCTATCATAATAACGACTACAGCAACAATGCCTCCAGTCAGCGCAGTCCATTCCCAGTTCTTTGATGACATTTTGCCAACTGCCCACACGGCCATGATCGGCGCCCTGACAACGACTTGCATGCCCATTGCGATAATCATCTGGATCTGTGTAATGTCGTTTGTAGTTCGCGTTATAAGGCTTGCTGTTGAGAATTTGTTTATTTCTTCAGTCGAGAAATCCCCGACTTTCCTGAAGACGTCGCCACGAAGCTTGTGTGAGAAGCTGGCAGATACCTGTGCGCTGAAGAAGCCTATTATCACAGCAGCCGCCGCGCTGCCAAGCGTACATAGCAGCATAATCCTACCCACGTTCAGGACATCACTAACGCCGCCTTCGAGAGTCGTTATTATCATTGTGACTTCTGTCATGTATTCAGGCACTCTCAGATCGAGCCAGACCTGCAAGACGACGAAAGCCATGCATACGTTTATCATAAGCCATTCTTTTGGTCTGAGGCGTCTGAAAATCTTCAACATGCATTCTTGTCCTTATTTTTCCTTTTCACAATACGTATGAGGGGCTGTCCAAGCAGCCCCTCATACGTAATCGTGTGCATTATCGCGGGCGAACGCAGTTCGCCCCTACGGGGGGCAAATTCGGAATTCGGAATTCGGAATTCGGAATTAAGGACGTGGGATTCGCGGGCGAACGCAGTTCGCCCCTACGTGGACGGGGGTTGCGGTTTATTGCTTTATCACATTCCGAGATAGGCTTTTTTTACATAATCGTTTTCAAGTAGTTCTGCACTGCTGCCGCTTAGCGCGACGCGCCCGTTTTCGAGAACATATGCGCGTGACGCAATCTCGAGCGACTGGTGTACGTTCTGCTCAACCAGCATGACGGTAATGCCCTCATCCCGCAGCATCTGCACGATTCGGAACATTTCATGCACGATAATTGGCGCTAGCCCGTATGAGAGTTCGTCAAGCAGGACAAGCTTGGGTTCAGACATAAGCGCACGTCCCATGGCAAGCATCTGCCTTTCCCCGCCGCTCATAGTCCGCGCCAGTTGCTTCTGGCGCTGCCTCAGCTTTGGCAGCAAATCGAAAATGCGTTCCATGACAACTTTTTTTCGTTTCCAGTTTGGCTTGAGATAAGCACCCATCTCAAGATTTTCCCGTATAGTCATTTCCGGAAACAGCCTGCCTCCCTCCGGAAGATAAGATATCCCTTTTTCTATTATCATTTCACGAGGCGTTGCCGTGATATCCTGACCCATGTAGGTGACTGTGCCGGACACTGGTTTCACGATACCTGTAATCGCGTTAAGAAGCGTTGATTTCCCTGCTCCGTTCGCACCAAGCAAAGCAACAATCTCGCCTTCGTTAATATCCAGGCACACATCCCATAACGCCTGGACGTTCCCATATGCGCAGTTTAAATTTTCAATCTTTAACATTGACATATCATCGATCATCCTTTGTGCTATTAAGAAGCGCCTAAATAGACTTCTATGACGGACTGGTTGGTGGATATCTCTTCGGGCGTGCCGGAAGCTATCTTAGCACCGTGATGCAACACGACGATCCTATCACACATCGTCATGATTGCCCTCATTACGTGTTCGATCACAATTACTGTAATGCCTGATTCGCGGACTTTTTTCACAAGCTCCATCGCGTCTTCAACTTCTGTGGGGTTGAGGCCTGCCATTGTTTCATCCAGCATCAAAAGCGTTGGTTTTGTTGCCAGCGCCCTCGCCATCTCAACCCTTTTTTGCCCTGCAAGAGTCAAATCCGGCACTCTGCGCCCGCTCTGATCCCCTAGCCCGACAAAATCGAGTATTTCGTCTACGTCGCTCACGGCTTGTTTATGAGTCCTGCCTTTCTTTCCGAACAGCGCACCCATCATCACATTCTCATGGACAGACATGCCTGGGAAATTCTTTGCATGCTGGAACGTGCGGCCTATGCCGAGCCTGCATATTTCGTGAGGCTTGCGGCCGCTAATCTTGATGCCGTCGAACGTAATTGTCCCGGCGTCCATCGGCAAAGCCCCGGATATCAGGTTAAAAAATGTCGTCTTGCCTGCCCCGTTCGGGCCGATAAGCCCCATTATCTCGCCTTTTTCGACGTCAAAATCGACGCCGCCTACGGCAGCGAGCCCACCGAAATTTTTCTTGACCCCTTCGGCATTAAGAATCTGCATGACCCGCTCCCCCTTTCTTTCCGTCTGAAGGTCGCTTAATCATCGCATAGACTTTGCGCGCTGTATCCTTCACAAGTCCGACGACACCTGACGGCATGAAGAGTATTGCTAACAGCATTATTATGCCGATTGCCATGTCGCTGTAGGTCGGATAATTCGTTCTGAGGAATTCACGGAGGATCGTGAAGATCGCCGCGCCAACCACAGGGCCTGCAAGTCCGCTCATGCCTCCGAATATAACCATCAGGACCGGGAGGAATGATTGTATGACGTCAAACGCTATGCCCGGGTCAACGACTGTCAGTCGCATGGACAGAACAGAACCAACAGCTCCCATAAAGAATGAACTTATCGCGAATGCGATTATCTTCGTGCGCGTAGTGTTGATACCTACGTGCGATGCGGCGTCTTCGCTTTCGCCGATGCTGACCAGCGCTTTGCCGAATCTCGTCCGCTTGATGATGTAGGCTACAGCGAGGACTGCGACTGCAAGGATAAGCATATAGTAATAATACGTCCTCTGGCGCAGGAACAAATCCCCATACTCCCTCTGCCGTGCCGTCAGCTCACGTATAAAAGTAAACCTCATCTGCACCATAGGAACGCCTGTCAGGCGCGGGCTGAACCACCATAGGAATTCCCTCAGAAGTTCAACCAAGCCGAATGTGAAAATGGTGAAATAGACACCCCTGAGTCTCAGAGTTATCGAGCCAATCAGGACGGCAAGGATAAACGACGGCACCCCGCCCAAAAGGAAGAGCAGAGGCAGCGGAAAACCCGGATAAATCTCGCTGACGATTGCGGCGACATAAATGCCAAGCCCGTAAAACGCCGCTGTCGCGAGGGAAATATACCCTGTCGGACCTGAAAAGATCGTCCAACTGACGGACATGACAACATACATCAGAATCGTGCTGCCAGTGAGCAGCATAGCATTTCCTGTTAGCGACGGTAAAAATGAAAGCTGAAAGAGCGGCCCCAGAACGAGGTATAAAAGTATAACAAATATAATCAGGGGGCGTATCGTCTTAGACACATCGATTTTTCCGTCTGTTTTAATCATTTCCATAATCCTACCTCCCCATCAAGCCTTTAGGCCGCACAAGGAGCAAAGCCATAATGATGAAATAAAACGCGACAAGCGTAAGGGACGGCTCGATCGTCGTAACGATCGTCCCGACAAGCCCGAGGATAAAACCACCAATGACGCTGCCCGGGATGCTGCCCAGGCCGCCCAGCACAACGACGATTATGGCAATTATGGCGTACCTCATGCCCGCGCTCGTGTACGTGGAAAAAATCATGCTTAGAAGCGTCCCTGCCATGCCGGCAAGCATTGCACCTATGCCGAAGCATATAGCCATGACGTTTTTGATATTGATGCCCATCAGGCTAGCCGCCACAGGGTCCTGCGCTGCCGCCCTGATTGATTTGCCGAGGCGGGTTTTTTGCAGGAAAAGATAAAAAAGCGTTGCGATAACAACTGCAAGGACAAAAACAAATACGCGGTTTGCCGCGAAGTTTGTCCCCCCGATAGTCAGCGAAGTCCTCAGAAAAGCATAACCCAGTTCCATGGAGCCCCATATATTCCGTGCCGAGTCAAGGATAATAAAAAGCATTCCGAACGCAAGCAGCATCGCGTTGCTCTCAAAAATCGCCGAAGAGCCGGATACTTTCTTGAGCCGCTCAAACAGCGTCCGGTGTACCAGGTAGCCGATGCCCAGCATGAATGGGCTGCAAATGATGAGCGCGAGGACCGGGTTTATGCCGAACTGAACCAGTGTCCAGGTAAGGCACGCGCCCACAATAATGAATTCGCCGTGGGAAATGTTCAGGATTTTTGCGACGCCGTACTGTATGCTCAGACCCATTGAAATGAGCGCGTATATCCCGCCCATAATAAGCCCCAGTATCAGCGTATCAAGCGTGAAGACGGAAGCCAGATTAAATGTAGCCACTATGCAGCAACTCCTATTATCTGTGGAACAGCCGCCTGAAAAAGTCTGCTAGAATACCTCTTCAGGCGGCTTTTTCACTGAGATTTATTTAGTGAAAGCTTTGCCGGGTTTATTTATGCGTTTGTAAGCACGTTTTGGTTTATGGCCACGCGGGCTTCGGGAATATCGGCGCAGCAGTCCTGTGCCTGGTCGTATCGATGACTTCATAGATGCCGTTCTGCCACTGGCCGATCTGACCAAGGTAGACATCTGCGGCGATCTGGTTGTTGACTATATGCACCGTGCCCATGACTGTTCCCGGGAAGCTGTGGTTCCTCATTACTTCCGCGACGCGGGCGTTGTCAAGAGTTCCGGCAGCTTCGACTGCCTGGCCAAACACCTGGAGCATCGTGTAGTACGGCAGATGTCCCCACCAGTCGATATTAACGGGCTGGCCTTCAAAGATGAAACGCGCTGTGAGCTGGTCGACGTACCTTGCCGCGTCCGGGTTGCTGCCGCGGTTGAATCCTGCAAAGCCCATTACGCCTTCTGTCAGGGCGACGTCGCCGCCGATTGCGGATATGAAGCCGTCAGTGTTGACGCCAGGGCCAAACAGCATGAGATCCGGGTTGAATCCTGTTGCTGCCGCCTGGTTTATCATCGGGAAGTTTTCGCCGTTGTATGCAAACTGGAGATATGCCTGGGCGCCAGATGAGTTAAACTGGCTGAAGATCGGGCCGAACTCGGTGTGGTTGCGCGGAATCGCCGTCATGCCGTTTATCGCAATGCCGGCCTGGCGGAAATTCGGGACGGACAGCTCGACGTACTCGGAGCCGAAAAGGTCGTTGATGTAAACTATAAATACGCTGGTGACACCAAGCTCAACGAGTATTTGCGTCAGTTCAGGGATCTGCGAGCCAGCATGGTTGTTGGAGACGAAAAACAGCGGCAGCTCGTCGAACTGCTGCGATAGCTGAACTGCTCCGCCTTCTGCGCTAAAGAGCAGGTAGCCGTAGTCGTTCGTGAGCTGGGCCTGGGCGAAGATGTGGCCTGTGCTGCACGCAGGGAATATGAAGTCAACTTGTTCTTCAAGGATCAGTCTTTCTGTGTTGCGCAGCATGTTGTCAAGGTTTGACTCGTCATCGAAGCGGATGATTTCGATGGGGAGCTGCCTTTCATACTCGGCGACGTAGATTCCGCCGGCAGCGTTGATTTCTTCGACCCACATCCTGTATACAGGGCCGAATACTCCGGCTTCAAAGGATGCGAATATTCCGCTGACGGGGCGCGACATGCCAATTCTTATAGATTCTCTGGTATCAAAGTCGGCTGGCCTTTCTGCGGCTGGCGGAGGTGCAGGCGGCGGCGGCGGTGTTCCCGCTGCAGGCGGCGTTCCCGCTGCAGGTGGTGCTGCCGGTGGCGGGGCTGTCACTGTCGGCGTACATGCCGCAAGCAGGCCCAATGCCATCACTAATACTACTACGATTGCAATCCATGATCTTTTCATTCTAAATCCTCCTAAATTATTTGTTGGTTTAAACTTTAATCGCATTAATTTGTTTATTGTCGTCGGATTTCTCCTTTCTGTTAAAATCGACTGCATTTCATGCGGGTTATTGCAGGCCGGATTTTGCAGTCATACTACCTCTCACTAATCAATTTCGCACGTTAAACTAATGGAGATTCTATATCATGGTGTAACAATTGTCAATACGGTTGTAGAGGAATTATTGCAAGATTGTGGCGGAATTATTGCAAGAAAAATATGCTGAAATGCCGCTACATCCAATTCCTGATCCCCACGACTGAAGGGTCGTATTCAAGTTTTGCCGCTTCCTCGGCGTCCATCTTAATATAGTCCACCGCAATTCCCGCAGTCTCAATTACTATTCGCATGCAGTTGGGCCTGTTCTGGTCATCCCTGTATGCTTCTGGGAACGCGTTGACGATTTCCTTGCACAGTCCGCTGTTTGCGATTTTTATAAAATCACCGACGAGGTTATTATAGCGTCTATAGTGCCTATCCTTTAGTTCAGTCCTGCTTTTCGCCGACGGCGGGTCTTTTCGCCCGTGTACCATCCCGTTTGCCAGAATCGCGGCAACAAGTGCGCCGCAGGTATAACCAGCCCCGCCGCTTCCGCTGCCAAACCCGGTCGCACATGCTATGGTTTCAGGTGGTGCTTCGATAGCGCCGCTGCGGATAAGCGAATCAAGCACAGCTTCGGCGCAGTTCATTTTACGGACGCTCATGTTGTCCCCGGCATACTCCCTTGCTAGCTGCCTGATTTCTCCCCAATCTTTTTCCATAAATACATTTCCTTTCAGACCAATCTTTTGCTCAGTGGTCAGTAATCCAGACGTATCCTTCGTCCAATGCCAATCGTTAATTGATAATTGTTAATTGTCAATTGTCAATTGAATAATCACATGCGTTCGGCGAACGCGGCCACATATGTTATGCCCGCCCAGTATTCGTCAGTCGTCATGAGTTCGCTGTATATTTCGCCTTCGCGCTTTTTGTCCCCCTCATTCCGATAGTGGATAACAAGCGCATACAGGGCGATGCTGGCTTGAAGCTTGTCCTCGTGCTCACGCCATTTTTCATAGGTTTCCTCGGCGCTATCAATGCCTGCCAGCACGCGTAGTCCATCATTGTAACCTGCGTGGTGGGGCGTCGATAACGAAAAATCATAGGTTTTCCAGAGGCCGGCGCCCGATTTTGTGCGCGATTCAGCGAGCGCGAGCCAAAACGCGGAAGCGACAAGCATCTCAGGGTCATCAGTGTACATATCGAAGCATCTCGCAAAGTGCGACTCAGCTTCCACATTGATCCCAACAGCATATTCGACGATGCCCAGACGGTATATTATCTCGCGGTCATCCGGCGATATCCTGTCGCATGCTACATAGTCGTCCAGGGACTTTCCGAACTGAAGCGTCTTGAAGTGCCGTCCTGCGCGGGCCTGTAGGGCGTCGAGGCTACGGGGACGGATTTTAAGGGCTCTGTCATAAAGTTCAATGGCTTCACGATAGCGCAGTTGAAAGCTCAAGCTTTCTGCAAGAGTCATTATTATACCATAATCCTCAGTTGATGTCTCAAGTTTATTACGTAGCCCTGTTATTTCTTCTGTGTCGGGAACACGGTGCG
>Ga0123356_10002227_pt1 | contig 20880 bp, 20 predicted proteins | sample TergutEmb28metaG_2_FD_92546 | JGI IMG/M metagenome (GOLD analysis project Ga0123356, IMG submission 92546) | Embiratermes neotenicus P3 segment gut microbial communities from Petit-Saut dam, French Guiana - Emb289 P3 | ecosystem: Host-associated > Arthropoda: Insects > Digestive system > Gut ... | reverse complement strand
TCGCCCATAAGACCTGCGTCTGTAAGAGCCTGCGCTGTTGCAGCTGCCGCAAATTGCGTAAAGCGAGCCATTTTGCGCGCTTCTTTTTTATCTATCCATAAACTTGGATCAAAGTTTTTAACTTCGCCTGCAATTGTTACGTCAAAACCGGTAGTATCAAATAATTCAATTTTGCCGATTCCGCTCTTTCCTTCTTTGAGGGCTGCGCAAAAATCTTCGATACTGTTACCAATACAAGAGATAATTCCCATCCCTGTTACCACAACTTTCTTTTTCATGCTATTCACTCCTTATTCCTAATTAAAAAAACATTCCGCCGTCTACGGGCAAGACCTGCCCGGTAATATACGATGAAGCGTCAGACGCAAAGAAGAGCGCCGTGTTGGCAATATCTTCCGCTTTTCCTGTCCGCTTTAAGGGAACTAAATCAATTAATTTTTGCTTTGCTTCTTCCGGTAAAACTGCCGTCATGTCAGTTTCGATAAAACCGGGCGCAATGGCATTAACGCGCACTCCGCGGCTTGCAACTTCTGCGGCAAGGCTTTTGGTAATGCCGATTAGTCCGGCTTTGCTCGCTGCATAATTTGCCTGCCCGCCGTTACCGTGTATACCGATAATGCTGGACATATTAATAATCGAACCTGTGCGTTTGCGGATCATGTCTCTCGCTACTGTGCGGGCAACATAAAAAGCCGCAGTGAGGTTTACATCGATTACTTTTTGCCATTCTTCTATAGACATTCTGAATGAAAGATTGTCTTTTGTGATACCTGCATTGTTTACAAGAATATCAAAGCCGCCCGATTCCTTTACTGCGGTTTCGATAATAGCGTCAACCTCTGTTGTCTTTCCAAGGTCTGCGCATATCCAGTGCAGTTTTCCTTTTGCATGTTCAACACGCGCGTTTAAATCTTCCGGCTCTTTTGTGCCGAGACCCCAAACTTCTGCGCCTGCTTTAAGAAAGCAGTCGGTGATCGCTTTGCCGATCCCCCGTCCCGCTCCTGTTATCAAAGCTTTTTTATTTTGTAAATCCACATTACGCTCCAATTTTAGAAATATCTTCTGCCGTACCTGCGGCAAAAACCGGAATTTGACTTTCTGTATCTTTCCATAGACCCTGCAGAACTTTTCCCGGACCAACTTCCAGACAAGCTTCTGCACCAGCTGCCGCAACTGCGGCTTGTTCATCTACCCAGCGGACAGGGCAAGTAATCTGCTGTACTGCAAGTTTTTTTGCTTCTGCGCCGGAAGAAATCTTTTTGCCGGTTACGTTAGAAAAAATTGTAACAGAAGGATCTTTGAAAGAAACGCTTTCCAATACCGGAACAAATGCGTCAACTGCTTCTGCCATAAGCGGCGAATGGAAAGGACCTGCTACCTGCAGGCGGATAACGCGTTTTGCGCCCGCTTCTTTAAAACGGTTTTCCGCTTCGTTTAATGCAGCGGCAGTACCGCTTACAACAAGCTGTTTAACCGAGTTTATATTTGCAGCATAAAGATCTTTAAGACCCTCACCTGTCCACTTTGCGATTAATTCTTCTACCTGTACGGGAGTTAGACCAACAATAGCTGCCATACCGGGCGCGTTTGCGGCGTCGCCGCCTGCGGATTCGCGGATTTTGTCAGCGGTTTTCTGCATTGCTTCGCCCCTTGCTTTAATAAGACGCAAGCAGTCGGCAGTATCGATAATTCCCGCGCATGCAAGAGCGGCATATTCGCCAAGACTGAAGCCGGCGCAGGCGGCAGGACTGTAACCCTGTTCGCCGAGATATGCGGCTGCGGCAAGATTAGCGACAGTAATCGCAGGCTGTGCGACATCGGTACGTTTTAATGTATCGGCGTCAGAATTAAGAAGGTCTTTAACGTCTTTTCCGAAAATTTCTGACGCTGTGTCAAAAAGTGATTTTACAGCTGCAGATTCCGATAAATCCATCGCCATACCAGTATACTGGGCTCCCTGCCCGGGAAATAAATATACAACATTTTTCTTGTTCATTTTAACCTCTGTTTATGCCGCGTGAGCGGCTATTTTAATCGAACAGCGCCGCAACGCGGCGATGATAATTCTCCTTTATTTACCAAATAATAATATTGCCGCCGTAGGTAAGGCCTCCGCCGAATCCTACAGTCAGTATTAAATCGCCTTTCTTTAACTTTCCGCTTCTGTTCATCTCGTCAAGCGCAATAGGAATCGTAGCTGCGGAAGTATTCGCATATTCTTCTATATTCATATAAACCTTTTCTGCCGGAATTTTCAATCTTATTCTGGCTGCTTTTACAATTCTGGCATTAGCCTGATGAGGAACAATCCAAGAAATATCATCGATGTTAATATTACATTCTTTAATAAGCTGCTCAATTGTACTGGTCATAGCGCCTACTGCAAAGTTGTACACTTCCTGCCCGTTCATTTCTATCCAAATACCCAAATCTACAGTTTCCCCTTTTTTATAAGGGCTGCGCGAACCGCCTCTTCGCATAACAAGGCTATCCCTGCCGGAGCCGTCGGCATATAAAAGCGTTTTAATTAAACCGCTCTTGTTGTCGCAGCATTCGCCGGTTTTTTCCAGAACTGCCGCTCCTGCGCCGTCACCAAAAAGAACACAGGTATTTCTGTCCTCCCAATTTGTCATTTTACTCAATATTTCCGAGCCAATAACAAGCGCTCGTTTTCTTTCTTTACCAACGCATAAAAGCCCTGCGGCTGTTTCCAGACCGTACACAAAGCCGGTGCAGCCTGCGGTAATATCCATAGCGGCGGCATTTTTTGCGCCTATTTTATCCTGAACAATACAAGCTGTAGATGGAGTGCCGAAAAAGTCAGCGGTTGCAGTAGCCAGAATAATTACATCAATTGTTTCTGCGAATTCGGCAGCTTTAGAATCTCTTTGAGCAGGGTCATCACCGGTGTAACCTGCAGCCATAGCAAGGGCGTTTTTGGCCGCTTCTATCGCTAAATCACTGCAAGCGACAGATTCATCCGCATGATAACGGCTTCCTATCCCTGTATGGGACCTAATCCATTCATCGCTTGTATCGATTCGAGCTGCTAAATCATCATTGCTGACCTTTTTTGATGGTACAGCCCGTCCTGTTCCAATAAAATTAATTGCCATCTCTTTTTATTCTCCTATTATTTACAGATTTAAAGATTTTGTCAAGTGGGGGATACCTTTTGTACAAGGTTACTGTTTTTGACACTTTTTAAGATTATGGGTTGCAGAACATGGTATGCTAAGAAATGGCAGATTTATACGATTGCTGTAATCTTTGTCCGCGGAACTGCGGAGTTAACCGTAGCAAGGGAGAGATCGGTATTTGCGGAGAACCTGCCGGACTGCGGATTGGATCAGCGGTGATTCATAAGGGAGAAGAGCCGCCGCTTGTCGGCTGGGGAGGTTCGGGGACGATTTTTATAAGCGGCTGCAGCCTTGGCTGTTCTTTCTGCCAAAACTATCAGGTGTCGCAGGACGGCATGGGAAGAATTGTTTTACCTGATGAGTTTGCGGGTATTTGCGCAGCGCTAAAGAGTACTGGAGCGGAAAATATTAATATAGTAACGGGAAGCCATTCAGTACCCGCAATTATCGAAGGTTTTATAGCTGCGCGGAAGGCAGGCATTAACATTCCGGCGCTTTGGAACTCATCCGGTTATGACAGTATCACTGCTTTAGAACTTTTAAGCGAATACATTGATATTTATTTACCCGATCTAAAAACACTGGACAGCGAAGTTTCTGGCAGATATTTTAACGCGCCCGATTATCCGGATATTGCAATGGCAGCGATTTTAAAAATGTGCGCAATTAAAAATAATAAATCCAAAGTGATTATACGTCATTTAATTTTACCCGGTTATCTTGATTCTACACTTTCTGTTCTGCGCTGGTTTGCAGATAACATAAAAGATAAAGCTATGCTCTCTCTTATGACGCAGTACACGCCTATTCCAAACCGTTTTTCAAAATCCGGCGAAAAACTCCCAATGCCTTCCCGTTATTTATCAAATGAAGACTACGAAACTGTTTTGCACTGGATAAAAAAATTAGGTATAGAAGACGGGTTTTGTCAGGAGCTTGTAACAGGAAGTGACTGGCTGCCGGATTTTACCAGAGTCAATCCTTTTCCTTCGGAACTTTCGGTTCCTGTGTGGCATTATAGCTGCGGTAATAATATAACGCTACCAGCCAAACCTGACGCCGACTCTTAAACCAACGCCGCTTGTCTTCCAGATTTCTATAAATTCTGTCGATCTTAAATCAACGCCGACATCCAGCTGGAACAATTTTAGACTGAATGTAAAATCGAGACTGTTTATCCATAAACGATCTACATAATTTATTCCTGCTCTAAAAACCAGCATGTTTAATAAATTAACGCCGACATTAAGCCCTCCTTCAAATGAAAGAGGTTCGATATGAAGCGTACTATACGAAAAACCTAATACAGGTTTTACAACAATGAAATTAGTTCCAAAAAACGGTTTCCAGACTGCCCAGACTAATGCTTTAAAAGGACGCCTGAGTTCGATTCTTTTTTTCCCGTAAGAATAAACCGGATTTGAATTACCGAGAGAAGTTACAAAATCTCCAAGTCCGCCGGTATTGCCGATAACATAAAACGGATCATTGCTTCCTATCATTCCTTCCATCCGCATATAATCGGTCAAAGAAGAAGGGATAATAGGAATATTTATTAAATCTATTCCAAGAGAAAAATCCAAAAACGGAAGTATCTCACTAAGCCCGATTTCTTTTGACAAGTGGTATTCGAGCCCCATACTTATATCTAAACCCGGAGAACCCGTTATAACAAAATTATTAGGAAAATCATTCATCGGAAAAGCGGAATATACATGCAAATCATAAACTATATTTACTCTTGTTCCGTCTTCCGAATTAAGAAACGTATAAGAAATATCCGGCTTAATAAATGCCGCTGTAAAAAACGCAGCGGGCTTAAATTTAAACTTAAAGCTGTTAATATAAGAAAACGAATCTATCGCGGCAGAAACAAATACTGCTCCGCCGACTTCGGACTTGTCCTTATTTGCCTCGCTGAGAGTAAGCATATTACCGGAGAGCCCAAGGAATCCTTGCGCGTCTATATCTACAGAAACTCCCCATCCCCATGTTGTTTTATTCTGATAAAAATAAAACGGCGTAAAACCTGCGCCAATATTTACTTTTAATCCTTTTTTTAAATCATCAAGATTTATAACTATCGTTCTTTTTAAGACTTCGGCAATTGTAAGATAATTATTAGAAAAAAGAAGATTAAAATTAAAGCCAAACTCTAACGCGCGTTCCGGCAAACCAAAAATATTATCATTATTATTTGCATGCAGATTTGATAAAAGAGAAAGGCATATAATTAATAATAAAAATAATTTTTTCATTATAACCCGTTAAAACTCGATCCTGTAATTGACTTTTGCTCTAAAAGCAAACTCTGTCGCTCTAAAAACCCTTGGCAGCGTTATTCTTCCGCCCTGAACAAATTTAACTGATAAAACCGGAGTAAAAGGAAAAGTGCTGTTTATTGCTGCCATATGCGCTTCGCTGATTTGAAAATGCAGCGAGTTTCCGCTTAAAGAATTTACGATTTCTATAGCGCCGCTTTTTACAACAAGATCCGCGCCTGTAAACGGACTGCTGTTCATCTTAATATCAATGCTAAGAGCTTCGATAAATTCGGCTAATGGGTTTGAGTCTGCCGCTGACTGTCTTCCAAAAAGATCTCCTGACGGAAAAAAATCCGGCGGAAACTCAAAAGAAGCGCCGGATACTCCGGTAATTTCCAGATTCATAGGAAGCCAAACTGCAATTTCTAATCTGACATTTGCGCCGGAAAGCATTGAATTTGTAATTATTTTACCTTCTTCGATGTATGCTCTAAAACTAATAGACGCTGCAGTCCCGTCAAAAATAAACGGAAGATTAATTCCTGCAGGCAGATCGAGTCCTGGATATTGTGTTCCGCTGAGACCGCTTTGAGAACGGCCGCTGTTAGTTGATAAATCGCCGTCTATGTTCAGTTCTATAGTAAGAATATCTACAATACTGGAGCCGGAAATATAAAGCCTTGCTTTAGCATCCAAAAATTTAAAATCATCGAGAAAGCTGCCAAAATCGATTCCTTCTAATGTAATCGGCGAACCTGCAGGAATTAATTCGATCGGTCCTTCTCCAAAAGCTCCAACTGTATATACTCCGCCAGAAGCGCTTAAACCGTCAATGATCTCCGACGGAAAAATTAATATCGTTTGGTTATAAAGATCCTGACGAATTATAAATGTTCTGACCGGTGTATTTGTACAGCGAATAACTCCGGGATGAGATGAAAAAAGCCCTTCGACCATACTGTCCAAAAGCTCTCCCATGTCCAAATTGGCAGAAAAACGCAGTTCTGGATTTCCTACAATTTGAACTGCGTTGGGAAGAGCTAAATCGCACCCGGAAATTACGGCAAAGAATGCCACAATAACCAGAAAAACGATGAGTTTTTTCATATTTAGAGCCTCTATATAAAATATAGTATAATTAAAGCCAAATAACCAATTAAAACCTGTTAAATCGAAGTTTTTACGGCAATTTTGAGTAATTCTGCCCTGTCTATTCCCCAATTCTTGCCAAAATGAGCAAAAAGATCATCGGATAATTTCATAAATTTATCAAAAACAGGTTCGTCTTTATTAAATTCTATCAGATTTTTACCAATAATTATGTCCCAAAAACGCGCAAAATTTTTGATTCGTTTTAGCTCGTCTACGTTCATCATCGACGTTTCTATAATTTCATAAGGAGGCAGGGGATTATACTGCATGCCGTATTTTTCGCTGTGCCGTTTTATCGGCGCGCCGGGAAGCAGTTTAAGTATTCCAAGCTGAATCTCTGCATTGCGATTGCCCAGAGCAGACCAAAGCTGATCAAAACCCCTGCCAAAAGATTCGATGTCCTCGCCGGGAAGACCTGCGATTAAATCAGCGTGAATTATCGCATTTGTTTTTTCGCTTAAATAATGCAGCGTTTCCAGTTCTTTTTTTGGATCGGTAAGCCTTCCTATTCTTGCGGCAGCTTCACGATTTAATGTTTGAATCCCTATTTCCAGCCGCAGTGTGTCCGGCGGAAAACGAGAAAGCGCTTCTAGAAGTTCGCTCGGGAAGAGAGAGGGAACCATTTCGAAGTGTACAGTGAATAGAGAAGAAGAATAATTCGAAGAAAATTCCTCGCCAAGGCGCAAAGACGCGGAGGACGCCAAGGAAGAAGAGGGTTTTAAGAAAGAATTAATTTTTTTCACAAAGAATTCTATAATTTGAATGGAGCGTTTTATATTTATATTGAAGGAGCGGTCGAGAAATTTGAAAGTTCGCACTCCTCTTTTAATTAGTATGTCCATCTCCGCAAAGAACGGTTCTAACGGAAACTCCCGAATGCAGTGCATGCCGCTTGTCTTAACCGCACTCAGGCAGAACTCGCAGTTAAAAACACAGCCGCGCGATGATTCTACATAAATAAGTTTTTTTGCAATATCTTCATCTGTATAAAGATGGTATGCTGTTTTAATTTTACATATATCAGTATTCTCTGCATTGATAAATTTATTAACTTCTTTTTCGCCTGCAAGTAATTTTTCGCACAGTAATCTAAATGCTGTTTCGCCTTCGCCGCGGATAATATATTCGGCATATAGAAAAATTTCCGAGTCTTCAGGTAAAAACGAAACTTCGGGCCCTCCGAGCACAACAATTGGCTTAATCTCCAGCGACTTAAGTAATTCGATCGTTGCTTGATGGTTCCAGATTGATACAGAGACGCCGAGTATGAGCGGATTTGCCGCGCGAATTGATTCAAGTTTTTCTGCCAGCGGCTGGCGAAGGGCAAACTCAAGTATTTCGCACGAGTCAATTAAATCGGAGCCAAGATTTGCTTTTAATAATCGCAGCGCCAGAGACGGATGAATCCACTTTGCGTTAATAGTTGTAAGAACAATTTCTTTCACTAAACGCCGAAAAGTCCTTTTGTGCCTGTTTTCCACTCTTCGCGGGCTTCCATAACAATTTTTTCTACTTCGAACCAGTTGGCTGCGCGCGGACCTGGGAGTTCGCGATTAGTAGAATTACTAAATACAATCGTTTTACATTCCAGCTTGCGAAGATTGATAATATTTTCCGGAGCGTCATCAATATATACATGCGCTCCAACTGCGCCTTTATCATTCATAAAACAAATATCCCAATAGGGAATGTCATAATTATCAAGCCAGTCTACAGTCTGCGTAATTGTTGTACGATGAGAAAATTTTAAAAAGAGCCGATGTGTAATTATTCTGATACGAATGCCCTGATTTGACAGTTTACGCAGGATAGTGGGAGCATGTTCAATCGGTTTCATATCACCAAAAATATTCCGCTGTGTAACGGCAAAACGATGAAGGTTGTTGTAGCCGCCCAGTTCATCTATGCCCCATTCTTTTAAGCCAAAGGATACTTCCGGCGTAAGAGCCTCGATTGGTTTGTTCAGCCACTCTGCGGCAATGTTTCTTATTGCCCCGTAAAAATCGCCGACTACACCGTCTAAATCAACTCCAAAAATAAAACTGCTGTTATCCATGGCGTTACTCCTTGGATATCAATATTACTATACTTCTTGCTTTAACGGAATATGATTTTTGAGAAGAAAGATGTTCTTCGTTTCCTGCGGTTAAAATCTCATTCGGAGAAGGAAGCCCGGTATCTACAACACGGTACCATTGTTTTTTATGCGGAGGTTCTGCAAGCGTAAAGACTTGAAGATCAATATCCGCATTAAACATTATATAAAAATCGTTGTCATCTTTGTCCGCCAGCGTATCTGCCTTGCTCCCAAGAAGGCGAAGCGCAAGATAGTAGCCGATTTCGTCCCAGTCCGGAACATGTCCCTTTTCGTCAAACCAGCTTATGTCAGGAATTGCCTTATACGCTCCTCCCCTGCCGGTGTAAAACTCAGGACGCATAAAACCCGGGTGACTTAAACGGAAAGCTATCATCTCTTTTACAAAACGGTATAGTTCTTGATTTTTTTCCAGCAAAGACCAGTCATACCAAGAAATTTCGTTATCCTGACAATAGGCGTTGTTGTTTCCGTTTTGAGTGCGCCCTAACTCATCACCGCCAAGAAGCATAGGAGTGCCAAGCGATACTAAAAGCGTAGCAATAAAGTTTTTTATCTGCCGTTCGCGGAGAGCTTTTACAATCGGATCTTTTGTTTCGCCTTCTGTTCCGTAATTATAACTGAGATTATTATCACTGCCGTCCCAGTTTTCTTCTCCGTTATCAAGGTTATGCTTATGGTTATATGAAACAAGATCTTTCATCGTAAAACCATCATGGCTTGTAACAAAATTAATTGAATGAAAAGGTTTGCGTCCGTCACGAAGATAAAGGTCTGAGCTTCCTGCGATACGCGTAGCAAGATAGCGCGTCTCTTTTGGATCGCCTCTCCAATACTTGCGCACATTATCGCGGTAAAGATCGTTCCATTCTGCCCATCGTCCGCCGGGAAACCATCCAACTTGATACGCGCCGCCGGCATCCCATGCTTCTGCAATAATCTTTGTTGAGTTTAAAACAGGGTCTTCTGCAATTTGTTCCAGCGTCGGAGGGTTTTCCATAATTCTGCCGTTTTGATCCCGTCCAAGAATCGAACCCAAGTCGAAACGGAATCCGTCAACATGCATTTCTGTTACCCAGTACCTGAGGCAGTCCATAATAAACGTACGCACAACAGGATGATTACAGTTCATTGTGTTGCCGCAGCCGGAATAATTCTGATAGTAGCGTTTGTTTTCGTTCAATATATAATAGATCGAATTATCCAGTCCGCGGAAAGAAAAAGTCGGCCCTTGTTCATTGCCTTCTGCTGTGTGATTAAAAACAATATCAAGAATAACTTCGATCCCTGCTTTGTGCAGTTCTCTTACCATTTCTTTAAACTCATTTACCTGACCGCCGAGAGATTTGTCCGCGGCGTAAGAACCCTTAGGCGCAAAGAACGCTGCTGTAGAATAACCCCAGTAGTTTGTAAGTTTTTCTCCGGTTTTTGGAGATGTGCGGATAATTTCGTTTTCGTTAAATTCCTGAACAGGCAAAAACTCCAAACTTGTAACTCCCAGATCTTTAAAGAACGGAATTTTTTCGATTACTCCGCGGTATGTTCCTGGGTGTTCTACTCCAGAGTTTGGATTAGCGGTAAGACCTTTTACATGTGTTTCATAAATTACGCTAAAGCGCAGAGGATAATTAATCGGCGTGTCACCCTGCCAGTCAAAGTTGTCATCTATTACAATACACCGCGGCTGGTGCGCAATATCATCATCGTAAGAATAAGTAAGGTCTCTCCCGGGTTTATCAGGATCGTAACCTGCGCATTTACCGTAATCCCAATTACTGATATCAGTTAATGCTTTTGCATAAGGATCCAAAAGAGTCTTGTGCGGATTAAAACGCTGTCCCTTTTCGGGAAAGTACGGACCGTCTGCGCGGTAAAGATAACAGGTTCCGGCTGTTAAACCCCTTATAAAACAATGCCATATATTTCCGGTTTTATGTTCTCTTTTATCAAGAGGGATTTCTGCCCACGGGCTGTCCTTCTCCTGAGATTCAAAAAGTATTAGCGTAACAGCAGTGGCGTTTCTGGAAAAGACAGCAAAATTAACGCCTTCATGCGTCAGCGAAGCACCAAGAGGTAAGGCTTTTCCTGTTTCCGCCACAAGGTTGCAAAGTATCATAGCTTAATAATAATACAAAAAATAAAAAAAAGATAGATACATAAAATTTTGAATTAATACTTGACATTTCTTGATAACCACTGTATTTTTCTCTTGTATATTTCAAAGGAAGTGGGGTGCAGAGCTTTTGCTCTAATTCCTCCGCTAACCCGTAACTGTAATTGGGAAGATTCTGTCGTAGAAAGTCACTGGGAAACCGGGAAGACTGACAGGAAAATTGCCCATAAGTCAGGAAACTTTGGTATACCTGCTTCCGTACGGAAGCATCGCTTTCTTGTGAAAGCGTATTTTTTTCATGCTTGGCTTTGGTCAGGCAGGCTTCGAGGAAGAGCCAGTGAAAAGCCGATTACACCTGACAAATTTATTTTCTCGTTTGTATTAACGGTCTTTTTTTGCGGGCTTCTTTTCTGCGGAAAGGGAGTTATTTATGAGATTATGCACAAGTATCCTGCATACAAGTATGCTGGTTTTATTTTTGTTACTGCCGGCAATAATAAACGGTCAAAACCAAGACAACGATGATTATGAATTCGTCGATGACGAAGGTTTGACTCTCATTGGAACAATTCAAACCAGTCAGCACATGACTGTCATCGAAAAAGAAGAGATCGAAAACAGCGGCGCCGACGATCTTGCCAATCTTTTGGAGGATACAATCGGATTGAACATTGTCCGATATGGTCCATACGGAAGCAAAACCGGTATAAATTTACGCGGGTTAGATTCCAGACGAATAGCGTTTCTTATAGACGGAATACCGGCAAATTCTTCTAACGACGGGAGTTTTGACTTTAACCAAATCGACCTTAATTCTATCGAACGTATCGAAGTAATTTACGGCGGCTCTGACTCAAAGAACAATGTCTCCGGCGCTATGGGCGGAGTAATCAATATTATCACCGTCCGTAAAAATGATCCGGGACTGCGCTTATCCCTGTCAGCGTCAAATACATCTGCAGCATTGGACAGTCTCTTTGATACGCAAAATTATTCGCTGTCCGCTTTATACGGTATCAAAGGATTTTCGTTTTCTTCTAATATTTTCTTTAACCGCGCGCAGAACTATTACCCCAATATAGAAAATAACGAAGTCTGGGACACAGGCGCTGGTCTCTCATTTATTTGGGAGCTTCCGGAAAATATGAAGCTGATTGCTTCTTCGAATATTTACTACGGAGATAAAAATATTCCCAATTCTTGGTCGTTAACAGGAAGCCCTGACAACCAGCTGGATTTTACTTTGGGTCAGAATTTAATGCTGGACATGCCTCGTATATTTATCGATGACCTTAAAACAGAACTTTCGTTATCATATCATTTTCTTCGCAGAGATTATTCAACGCAACCTACAATTTTTGATCCAAATCCGGATTTTTCCCGTATCGATCAACACAGTATAACAGCGATAAACCGCTGGAATTGGTATGCTGCTGATTTTCTTACATTAAGAAGCGGCATTGATTACCGTTTTGTCTATCTTGATTCTACAACTATGGATATCCGCAGTCGGAATGACGGCGGTATTTATCTAACAGCAGAATACAAGCCATCGGAGCAAATAATAGCAATTCCTTCTGTCAAACTGGTATTTACAAGCGAAGGTTCGGACAACATCGCTGTAATTCCAAAGCTCGGATTATTATTTAATGTTTCTGACAGCTTAGTAATAAAAAACAATTACTATCGAAGTTTTAAGTTTCCGGATTTTCAGGATCTTTACTGGGCAGACGACGGCTGGGGTTCTACAGGAAACCCTGACTTGCGCCCGGAAGATGGATGGGGCGCAGACATTGGAATCCGCTGGCAAATAACAGATTCAATGCAAATAGAATCTGTTATATGGGCGCAATGGCTTAAAGATTCTATACAATGGTTTGAATATGCGCCATGGAGTTTTAGACCGGAAAATGTAGAAGAAGCAGCCTTCTTTGGGTTTGACAACAGTTTTAGTTTAGAAATTCCTGTCTCTATAGGTTTTATAGAAAAAATTGTCCCATCGATATATTACAATTTTCTTTTGAGTTACATGCTTGATGAAGGCAGAACATTTTCTTCTAATGTGCGTGTTCCTTACAGTCCTGTTCATACAATTGGTTTTTCATTAAACTTTCTCTGGAAGACAGGTTCTGTTATGTTATCAGGGAATTACAAGAGTGAACGCATTGACACAAACCCTGCAAATATTTTACCGCCTCATTTTCTCCTAAACGCTGCTGTTAACCAAAGAATCGGCGATAACTTTGTTTTATTCGGCGCGCTGCGTAATATCCTTAACACTTCTTATGAATCCAGATATAATTATCCAATGCCTGGATTTACGCTTACTCTTGGCCTACGTACAAACATGGAGATTAAATGAAAGCCAATAATATACAGAAATGTATGCCCAATAAAATACTTGAGGGGTGTCAGGAGCAAAGTGCCGTACCCTGCCGCGGTGCTTGTGCCCCTGACAGGACCCCAGTAAAATTTTTTAGGGATACATTTCTGTTTTTGTTTTTTTTAATTTTATTTTCAAGCTGCGGGGCGGACAAGAGTAAGCTTGCAATGAGCGGAGCGGTTACACGGGTAGTGTCTACGGCGCCGTCAAATACAGAAATAATCGTTGACCTTGGGCAAGCGCATAAACTAATCGCTGTAGACAGACACTCTGCAAATATCAATGGTTTACCTGCTAATCTGCCGCTTCTTGATTTCTTCTACCCCGACGCAGAAGTGATTATTAATTTAAAACCGGATTTAATAATTGCAAGCGGACATAATCCTACAGGAAGCGGCGAAGACCCGTTCCGTCTTCTGCGGGACATGGGAATCCCTGTTGTTTATATTTCTATGAGTAAAAGTATAGAAGATATTTACACAGATATTGCGTTGATAGCGCAGCTTTTAAATGCAGAGAATGAAGGCGAGAAACTTATAGCTTTGATGAAAGAGCAGGTGTCTCAAATAGCGGAAGCGGCGCGGCAAGCAGCGGCGGAACACAGCGGGCAGCGTTTACCAACCGTTTACTTTGAGATATCCGCAGCTCCAGAAATGATGACATTTGGCAAAGACAGTTTTATTAATGATATGATTACAGTTATCGGCGCACGCAATATTTTTGAAGGCGAAAACTGGCTGGTTCAGCCCGGCGCGGAAACAATAATAGCCCGAAACCCTGATATAATTATTACCAATGTAAATTATATAAACGATCCAATCGGAGAAATTAAATCGAGGCCGGGTTTTAATCACATCAATGCAGTAGTAAACAACCGGATTTATATAATTGATAATGATTCATCGTCGCGGCCTTCGTCACGAATCATTTTAGCGCTGAGACAAATGAACGAAGCGGTGTACGGGAAAGAACCTCACACAAAGGCGCAGAGGCACGGAGAAGAATAAGAGAAGTAAAATGAACAACTACAAACATATTCTTATAGGATCAATTATCTCGTTGTTTGTAATTATTGCGGCGGCGTCTTTAGGCAGTACAAGTATTAATCCGGGCGATACATTTTTAATTATCCTGCATAAGGTTTTTGGATTTGGGCTTTCTGATAATATTGAACCGCAGAACATTTCGATTGTGTGGCTTTTACGCCTGCCACGTGTTTTACTTGCATTCTTAGTCGGCGGCTGTCTTGCAATGAGCGGCGCTGTCTGTCAGTCTATTCTGCGAAACCCGCTTGCTTCACCGTACATTCTGGGCGTTTCGTCAGGCGCGTCTTTGGGCGTAGGGATCATAATAATAAGCGGAATAGCGCTGCCGTTTCTCGGCGGTTTTTCTCTGCCGCTGACGGGTTTTATTTTTGGGCTTGCAACAGTTTTCTTTGTTTCTTCATTTTCTTCCCGTATCGATAAATCGATGTCAAACAATACAATAATCCTATGCGGGATGGTTCTCTCGCTCTTTTTAAACGCAGTGCTCACTACATTAAGCGCAGTTTTTTCGGATGACATAAGGCGTATTGTGCTGTGGCAGATGGGCAGCTTTGCAATGCGGGGATGGAGCTATGTCGGGCTCTTACTGCCGTTTTTTATTGTTGGCGCTGCAGGCATTCTTCTTCATACAAAAGAAATGGACCTTTTGGGTTTTGGCGATGAACAGGCAAAATCGGCAGGAGTAGAAACGGCTTTTTTACGAAAAAAACTGCTTGCGCTTTGCGCTGTACTAACGGGGGCTTCTGTCGCTCTCAGCGGAGTTATCGGTTTTGTAGATCTTATTGCTCCTCACGCGGCGCGCCGGATTATCGGCTCACGTCACAATCGCTTAATTCCAATGTCATTTATAATAGGCGGTTCATTAATGGTGGTCACCGACCTTATTGCAAGAACAATTATTTCTCATTCGGAACTTCCTGTTGGAGCAATAACTGCTCTTATCGGCGCGCCTTTCTTTGCGTGGGTGTATTTCCGCAAAAGAGGTTCACACAGAGACACAGAGGCACGGAGAGCACAGAGGAAAACTAAATAATGCTGGAAATAAAATATTTATACGCCGGGTATGGCGGCGAAGACGTAATATTCGATACTAATTTCCAAATAAACAAAGGAGAAAGTCTTTGTGTACTGGGACCAAATGGGTGCGGGAAAAGTACACTATTAAAATCAATTGCGCGGATAATAGAATACAGGGGTTCTGTCTTAATGAACGGCGAAAATATTTCTATTATTTCACGCAGGGAGCTAGCAAAAAAAATTGCGCTTTTAAGCCAGAGCGCCCAAGTGTTTTTTCCGTACACAGTATACGAAACTGCGGCGATGGGACGCTACGCTTACCTTCAGGGTATTTTAAAAAACCTTTCCGCCGAGGATATAAAAATAATCGAAGATGTTTTGAAACAGCTCGATATATGGGATATTAAAGACCGCATGATCGATGAACTTTCCGGCGGAACACTGCAAAGAGTTTTTCTCGCAAGAACTCTCATTCAAACTCCAGACATTATTTTACTCGACGAGCCTGCCAATCATCTGGATCTCAAACACCAAATCGAACTATTAGACTTGCTAAAAATATGGGTAAAAGAAAACAATAAAATGCTAATCGGCGTGTTTCATGACCTTAACCTTGCGCGTCTCTTTGGCGATACAGCAATTGTAATGAACAACAGCAGAATTGCCGCTAATGGAAAAATCGACGATGTCTTAAACAGCGATGTCCTTAGCGATGTTTACGGCATTGATGTCCGCGAGTTTATGAACGAAGCATTGGAAAAGTGGAAATAACAGCTACCCTTTCTTGGCTATCTTGCCCCATGTGTCACGCAAGCCGACGGTTCTGTTAAACACAAATTTGCCGTCAACTGTGTCCGGGTCGCGCGAAAAGTAACCGAGACGTTCAAATTGAAAAGACTGTCCAATCTCGGCATTTGCTAGCGCAGGTTCGCCCCATGCATTGTTTAGTACTTCCAGCGAGTCGGGGTTAATATTATCAACAAACTCACCGGGACTGCCGTCAGCACGAACAGCAACTTCCATTGGGCGCTCTGTTTTAAATAAGTGATCGTAGAGGCGCGCTTCGATTGGAACTGCAGCTGCCGCAGAGACCCAATGAATTGTGCCTTTTACTTTTTTTGTCTCGGGAGCAGTAATACCTTCGGTATTCGCACCTGCGGTATTAGCGCCTTCGGTTTTAACACTTGCACCGCTATGACTTTTTGTTTCGGGATCATAAGTACATCGCACTGCGGTAATGTTCCCAGCAGAGTCCTTATCAAAGCCGGTGCATGTTACTACATATGCATACCGCAGGCGGACAGAGTTTCCGGGGAAGAGCCTAAAATATTTTGGCGGCGGAACTTCTTCAAAATCATCGCGTTCTATCCAAAGTTCGCGCGAGAAAGGTACTTTGCGTTTTCCCGCGCTTTCATCTTCGGGATTATTCACAGCTTCGAGTTCTTCGGTTTCGTTCTCGCCCCAATTCTCTATTATTAATTTAAGCGGACGTAAAACTGCCATAATACGGAGAGCTCTTTTGTTTAAATCTTCGCGAAGACAATACTCCAAAAAGGCAATGTCTACCATACTGTCAGTCTTGGAAATTCCGATCTGCGAAACAAAACTGCGAATCGCTTCTGGCGTATAACCGCGCCTGCGAAGTCCCGCGATTGTCGGCATTCTTGGATCATCCCAGCCGGAAACATATTTTTCCTTAACAAGCCTCAAAAGCCAGCGCTTGCTTAAAACAGTGTAAGACATATTTAAACGTGCAAACTCAATCTGGCGCGAAGGAAAAACTTCGGCTTCTTTTATAAACCATTCATAAAGCGGACGATGGATTTCGTATTCCAGCGAACATAATGAATGAGTAATACCCTCTTTTGCATCAGATAACGGGTGCTGAAAATCATACATCGGATACATGCACCAATTATCTCCGACACGATAGTGATGTTCGCGGCGGATACGGTACATTACAGGATCACGCATAACAAGGTTTGGGTGCGTCATATCAATTTTTGCGCGCAGTGTCTTTGCTCCATCGGGGAATTCGCCCGCGCGCATTCGTGCAAAGAGGTCAAGATTTTCTTCGACAGAACGATCTCTATAAGGGCTGTTTCTTCCCGGCGGGGTATTGGTTATATTATTTTTATCTGCAACAGCGGTACCCCGGTACTCTCTTATTTCTTCGTCTGTCAGATCATCAACATAGGCGTTTCCTTTTTTGATAATCTTAACTGCCATGTCGTAAAGGTATTCAAAATAATCAGAAGCGTAATATTCGCGGTCTTCCCAGTCTATGCCCATCCATTTTGTATCACGCTTAATCGCTTCGACATAAGAGATGTCTTCTTTTTCGGGGTTGGTATCATCAAAACGCAGGTTGCACTTTCCGCCGAACTTTTGCGCCATGTTATAGTCTATAAAAAAAGCTTTGGCATGCCCTATGTGCAGCCAGCCGTTTGGTTCGGGAGGAAGGCGCGTATGAACATAACTAAACCGTCCCGACGCTAAATCTTCTTTTATAAATTCGCTGATAAAATCTGTAGATTCTGATGTAACAGAGCCGCTCATAATAAGATCCTTATATATTAAAAATTAGTCAGATAGCAAAGACCAAGAAGCAAAACTGCCCAAAGAACCCTGTCGTCACGGCTGATTTTTTTATCGCTGAACTCGCTTAACAATGCAAGCTTACTGCCGTACCACCAAAATAGCCCCATCTGCGCATCTATGCGGAATGTATATTCGGCAAAATCCTCTTTTTCGCTCTGCACTCCAAAAAACAAATAAGAAAGTCCGTCAAGTATTACGCTGAATTTTTCGACTGCGTCTAGAAAATCCGCCTGTCCGATTATTGCCATAAATGAAGGAATGTCGTCTTGGAGTTTTCCCTTGAGGGTTTCGTCGGATTTATCTACCCAAGTTTTTTTTATTAATAAATCCAAATTGTTCTGAAAATGATCAAGGAATGTACGAAGCTCTCCTGAGTTTTTATCAAGCGCAAGCAAGCGCTGAAATTCAACGCCGATTCCGAGAGTCTTGGCAAATTCACCTACGGCTTTTAAATCCGGTTTAAAGCCTTTTACAGAAATGTCCTTTGGAAAAAGACGTTCTGCCGCTTTACGGTAGTCCCCGGGCATTGTGAAGTTTGCTGCCGTGCTTCCTCTATACATATGGTAAATTTGATAAGAAATGAGAATTTAGTCAAGGATGCCAAGATATGTTTTTACAGCTTTAACTGTGGAGGGGAAGGCGAGCTGGTCATAGTCAATTTCTTCGGGTTTTAAAAAGCGCACGCCCGAAACTTCGGCTTCTTCCAAACAAAAATCTTGCGGCTTAAGATCGGGTACAGAAACGGTAAAGTACATATCACATGTATTGTAGTTTATTCCCTTATATAAGTAAACGTTTGAGAATGAAGCGAATAATTTAGGGGGGAAAGGAGGTGTCCAGCCAATCTCTTCTTTTAGCTCACGGTACAAACCTTCTATCACGCCTTCGCCTATATCTACGAAGCCGCCCGGAAGATCGAGCTTGCCTGCTGCCGGCTCCTTTGCGCGGACAAGAAACACAAGTTTTTCGCCGTCGTTTTCGGGCACAGTTATTAAACAGCCGTTGGCAGCGGCAATATTATGATAATAAATAAAACCGCAGTCAGCGCAGTTTAAGACCTTGCCTTCCTTAAAGGTAATTTTTTTAGAAGCGCACCCGGGGCAATAATTGAACATATTCAATTATATCAGTATAATTGAGACATGGAAACACAATGCACAATAAAAGTAAGAACTTATGAATGCGACGGCTACAATCATGTGAACAACGCAAATTATCTGAACTATCTGGAACACGCGCGTTATGAGTTCTTAAAAGAAATTGGTTTTGATTACGACAAAGCATTTAAAGCCGGTTACGGAACTTACATATCCAAAATAGAAATCGAATATAAAAAACCAGCTTTTACCGATGACACACTTGTAGTAAAATCAAAGCCGGTAAAAATGGGCGCAGTCAGCGGTACTATATCTCAGCAGATTTGGCGCGGCGAAGATTTGATTATTACTGCCAAAGTAACATGGGCATTTGTAGATTCCAAAGGCATGCCCACAAAAATCCCGCCGGAGTTTGATGTACCGGGACTAAAACCGTGAAGTGGCTTGTAAAAATATTTATAGAAATATTTAGAAAGATATAAGCTTTTAAAAAATAAAGAGCACTTACTCTTACTCAAAATTCCTAAATATGCATTACCTGATGTTTCCCATGCATTGTGGGAATTACTTAAAATTAGTAACACTTCACCACTAGTATTATTCATAACCCAATTTCCATTAAGTGCTGGATCAATACTTCCGGTATTTCTTTCTACGTGTATATTTAGTAAAATCTGCTAGAGTATTTTATAAGAATGCGAGGGTGATGTATGATGAAGATTTAGATGAAGAATCTTCTTCTTATCTCCTCCATACCTTGGTGCTCAAGTGAATGTGTTAGATACCAATACGTCTGGAACTTAGACAAATAAAAGTGTCTAACACATGCATTTTCACGCTCTACATCCTGCGCCAAGTATTAATACTATCTCGCAATTCAGTACGACTCACAATAAGAAATTCATCTGTCCCGTGTCCCCTAAAATGAACAACAAGTCTGTCACCATTTACTTGATATGTTCCAGAAGCAATCAGAGTGTTACCTTCATATAAGGCAACATTACCTCTAGTTGCAGTGCCTGTAAATTCCATTCGGCCAGTATTACCCATTTGGTGAAAACTACCGGGTTGTATGTTAGCGAAGGTGCTAACAATACCTATAATAAATACGAACAATAGAAATAAACCTGTTCTTTTAAACATAAATCCTCCTGTTATATTAATTTCTAAAGAAATTCCAACCACCACGATTATCTTCTAATCTGGTTGAACTTACAATTAACATATCCCCAGCTGCTCTAGGGTTTGTTAAAGAATAAATTAAAAGATTTCCTTCTATTCGGAAGGTTCCCCTACCCAATACAGTAGTACCATCACGAAAGGTGATATTACTACCTTGAAGTTCCATTGTCAAGTTCGTACCTGTCAATCCATACACCCCATTACGTGGTCGTTCATTGGCATACAGAGTGACAGAACCGATAACAACCATGAACAAAAGTGCGATTGTCAAAATTTTCTTGTTCATCATAAATCACTTCCTTTGTGTACAAAGCCCACCGGCATTTTTCAACAAACTCATACAAGTCGTTTTATTTCATGTTTTTAAAGCCTGCGTAACAGGAGCAATTCCCAGAAAAACATAATAAAAGTAAAGCAACAAAGATGAATAAATATATTCTCTTTATTTTTCTTGATACTGCCAATTAAAATGCCTTAACCATGGCTCATTTACAGCCGTATTACAAATTGCACATCCGGTAAAAAACAGAAGAAAAATTAAAAAAAATATAAACATCTTATTAAGCACAATTTACCTAGAGTAAAAAATATTTACTTGTACCTTTATCGTTTTATAATTCCATTAACACCTTCTTGATGTTCATCATAATTAAGCCACCCGCGACCATGACTATAACCATAAGCGAAATCGTCAAATGTTTCACAGCTTGAAAAAGCAAACCCTGTCATCAGCATTACAGCTATCAGAACCATTCCAAAAAGATTTTTTTTCTTCATAAAAAAACTCCTT
>Ga0123356_10002226_pt1 | contig 20884 bp, 20 predicted proteins | sample TergutEmb28metaG_2_FD_92546 | JGI IMG/M metagenome (GOLD analysis project Ga0123356, IMG submission 92546) | Embiratermes neotenicus P3 segment gut microbial communities from Petit-Saut dam, French Guiana - Emb289 P3 | ecosystem: Host-associated > Arthropoda: Insects > Digestive system > Gut ... | reverse complement strand
TGACGGAAGAGAATGATAAACTGAAAATTAAACAGTACATTATTCTGTACGGGCCGTTAACATTTATTCACAAAAGAACCATTGGTGTCCGTTTTGCCAACAAGGGTACGCAGTGGTTCCTGTTACCAGTTTTCGCTAGTGTACCATGGCGCATAACGACACCATAGGTAGCGTAGGTCTGTGTAAATCCGTGCTCCATCCGTGCTCCATCCGTGCTAATTCGTGTTTCATCGGAAACATTGTTCACGGATTGGCACGGATTATCACGGAAAGGAAAAGAGAATATAGCATACAACAGCTTTACGCTCGCCGAGAATCAAAGGGAGTAATCATCAATTTCGATTTTTTATGGGACTGTGCCAAATATCGTGGTCGCCTTTGCCATGCCGCACAAAATAACAACCATATTCTGTAAGGATTTTACGAACTTTTTTTTCATATTCTGCCATTAAGCCATAACCGCCTGAGGTTCCATCTTAAATGCCAAATAAACATCGGTTTGGGGTAAGTTATTAATTTCCAGCATTTCGGGTACAGCCAGCTTTACGCGGTTGATCAATTTGTCAAGAGAAAAATCCTCAAGGATTACGGGAATTTCATCATTTTGAGCATACCATTTTTGCGCTTCATCATCAAATGATAACTCTATCGTATATTCATTCATCAACTATAGTATAACTCATAAACTGAAGTAATACAATGCAACATGCCCGCAGCATATCTTGACCTATCCATGCGTTGCATAATAATATTAAGTGTCCCGTGCCAGGAACCGTGCGAGCAGGCTCCGCCTAACTCCGCCAGGTCCGGAAGGAAGCAACGGTAAGCGGTTGTCTGTTGCGCCGCGGCCCTCCTGGTACGGGCGCTTTTTTCTGGTTTAAAGACTGCGCTTTAAAAAGTTGTTTTTTACAAGCTTCAGCGATATATTAAAGACCAAGGAGAATATTTTGAAAAACAACATAAAATATGCAAGAATATCAATAATCTGCCTAATGATAAGTCTGTTCATTGCAAGCCCTGTTTTTTCTCAATCTCAGCCGCAGCCGCTCAAAAATCTGCAAAACAGCGTGGACAACTTTTCCAAAAAACTTGCATTATCCATGCCTTTTAACTCTACTATGGGGTTGAATTGGTCCGATGCCTATATTGGGCAGCTTCTCGATCTACCGCCCCATTTTGGCGTTGGCCTGGCTGTAGGGTTTACAACAATTGACTCAAAACCTGCCGAAAAGCTGCTGAATCAATTCGGGCTTGAATTGCCAATGGATTTTGGTAAATTCCCCCTGCCAGGCTATACCGTAGAAGGCCGTATTGGCGGCTTTCTGCTGCCCTTCGATGTTGGCTTAAAAATCGGCTACTTGAACATGAAACCTGCAGATTATGAAACTAAATATTTTCTTGTTGGCGGGGATGTGCGTTATGCAGTATTAAAAGGAGATGTATTTCCGTTAAAAGTTTCTGCCGGACTTGGATTTAATCATTTAAGGGGAGAAATTGGATTAGCCAAAAAAGGCTTTGCTCAGGAGTTCAACTTTAATAATGATATTTCTTCCTATACTATGAGGATATCAGATCCAAAAGTAAATCTTAGTTGGGAAACTTCATCTTTGGACATTAAAGCGCAGGCTTCTTTTTCATTGGCAATAATAACCCCGTATATCGGAATTGGGGCAAGTTACGCCTGGTCAAAAGCCGGATATAAAGCCGACGCAAAATTAACGGATGAACTGGATGTTCCGCTGATTCAGGATAAAGATGCGGTAAATGCCATAAAAAATTACGGTATCGATGTTTCAAGCAAAGGGCTTTCATCGATTGTTGATGTTAACAACTTTAGCGCAAGGCTTTTCGGAGGGCTTTCGTTCAATCTTGCTGTGGTAAAAATTGACCTGACAGGAATGTACAATTTTATTGACAGCCAATACGGCGTTACATTTGGGACAAGATTCCAACTCTAAGTTTGTAAAAAGAAAAACCCCCCGGGAAAAGGAGGTGAGGAAACCCGGGAGGCTGCTGATGTTACGACAGCTGAAAAACATGAGGTTTTTAAATGCTGCAGATGATTGATTAGAAGGAAGCAGCTACAAAACTCATCTAACCGTATCATCAGTCTTAATAGAATTTAATAATTTTTGCCTGGATGGTCAAGTACTTTATCAAAATAATTTACAAAGATTGCTGCAAATTGCGGCAATTAGATTGTCCTGCCTGAGAATATGTGCCATAATGTACGTGTGAAAAACATATTAAGAAAATTTCATTCTGGCCGCGCTATCCTTTCTCTGATGGTTTTTATTTGCAGCTTTCTGGCATGTGCGGCGTTGAAAATTGCCGCGCCTGTGATACTGCCTTTCACCATTGCTTTATTGCTGACTTTCGCAGTTTATCCGCTGGTAAAAATCATGGATAAGCTGAAGATTCCGCGTCTTTTATCGATTCTTTTGGTTATTTTTATGATTATTGCGTTTATCTATGGACTAATCATGATACTTTATACATCCGGCAAGATGATTGCCTCTTATTACCCCAAATACGAAAGCCGCTTTACCGAAATTTATGTATGGGCTGCCAATCTTTTTGGGCTGTCTTATGATGAAGACTTGAGTTTTTTCGAAAATCTCTGGGCGCAGCTGGGAATTCGTACATTTGTGCGTAACTTTACTTTCACATTTTCCAATTTTTTCATCCAATTTCTTAAAAATGCCTTTCTAATGGTAATTTTCCTGGGGTTTCTGCTGGTCGAAGCCGGCCCGATTAAGAAAAAAATAGAGGTGATTTTCGGCAGCCGTTCTGGGCGCATTAACCAGATGGGCCGTGATTTGGTGGATCAAATCAGCCGTTATCTGACAGCAAAATTCCTTATTTCGCTTGCAAACGGCGTTATTTTTGCATTTGGTTTTTGGCTTATTGGGCTGGAATTTGCCTTTGTTTGGGGTGTTATTCAGTTTATCATGAATTTTATACCTGCATTGGGCAGCATTGTCGCTGGTTTTACCATATCCATCTTTGCGCTTATTCAATTCTGGCCGGACCCTGTTCCGGTTGTTTTGGTAGTTATTTTAATTCTGGCTGTAAATGTGATTCTTGGAAATATACTGGATCCCAAAATAATAGGCGAACATGTAGGAATCTCTCCTCTTATGGTTCTGCTTTCGTTGTTAATATGGGGCTGGGTATGGGGTTTTGCCGGGATGGTTCTGGCAGTTCCCATGACAGTTATCATTAAAATTGTATGCGAAAACATTCCAATTATGGAACCTGTTTCCATAATAATTGGATCGCGAAAATCGGTTAATGCCAAAAAAACAGGGCAAGAGAAAACTGAAACATAAATATGCCTATTCCATGTTACCCCGATTTTATACCTTTAGATATTGATTCAAAAGAAGACCTGCATCCGCGCCTTTCTCTGACAGCTGACGGAGTTTCGGAATTTACTTTCGCCGGGCTGTACCTTTTCAGAAACAGGTATAAATACCGTGTTTCACGTAACGGCACAAACGGCGGCTTTATTATCTCCGGCGAACAGCCTGCAGACGGGCTGCAAGTACCCGTAAAAACATTTTTTATGACTCCATGCGGCGCGCCTGATTGGGAAATTCTTGCATCTTTGTTTGAAACTCACGATTACTGGAAAAATATTTCCGAATCGGTTTTAACTCCGGTTAAGGAAAAGTTTGAAGAACGAGGCGTAATTTTTACAGAAGACCGGAATAATTTTGATTATCTTTATTTTCGTAACGATTTGGCAGAACTGCCTGGAAAAAAATTTCATAAAAAGAAAAATCTTATTAATCAGTTTTTAAAGGCTTACCCCGAACACGAACAGCGGCAGATGAGCGCAAATCTGGTTCCTGCGGCGATTGAGATTCTGGATACATGGCGGCAGAACTCCGTGCTGCGAAACGACGGTGACTATTTGGCGGCAAAAGAAGCATTGGATCTATATGACTTTTTTGCTCTGCGAGGTTCGATTTTTTTTGTCAGCGGAAAACCTGCCGCTTATTGTTTGGGGGAAAGTATTGCGAGGGGAAGGATATTTGCCATTCATTTTGAAAAAGGCATTGATGAATACAAGGGGATTTATCAATTTATTAATAAGGAATTTGCTTCGACACTGCCTCGTTTTTTTACATGGATTAACCGTGAACAAGATCTGGGCGACGAAGGATTACGTCAGGCAAAGATGACCTACCGCCCTTGCGGCTTTGTGCGGAAATATACCGGCACCAAAATTTAAAACGGGGGTTAATTTATGTACTTAACAGGCTTTCATGCTATTGAAGAAAGGATAAGATCGGGCAAGGGGCAGGCATGCGGCCCTTTGCTGCTGGCAAAAGCCGGGCCTCGTGCCAGGGAAATTGTTACTCTGGCAATTGAAAACAAGATAAGAGTTGACCGTGTAGGCACATTCGATTTAGAAAGGCTTGCGCCAGATCACAGGGGGATAGCTCTGCAGATTGAGGAAGATGACGGCAGCGCAGACATTAGTTTTGAAAATTTTCTTGCAGGTCTTGGGGAGCGCCGCGATGCGCTTGTTCTTATACTGGATGAAATTACAGACCCTCACAATTACGGCGCTATTCTGCGCAATTGCGATCAGTTTGGGGCGGATTTAGTGCTGGGGCGCAACCGCCGCAGCGCCAAAAATGCCGTAATAATTTCCCAGACCTCAGCAGGCGCCGTTTCCTGGGTGCCGCAGGCAGAAACTCCAAATTTGGTAAGAGCTGTGGAAGATTTAAAAGAAGCCGGTTTTTGGATTTACGGCGCCGACATGGAGGGCGAACCTGTTTATGCAAAAGACTTAACTGGCAGAATAGCGCTTGTTCTGGGCAGCGAGGGAAGCGGCATTTCGCGGCTGCTTCGCGAACGATGCGACGGTATGCTGGGGATACCTTCGGTTGGCAGAATAGATTCGCTTAATGTGTCGGTAGCCGCCGGAGTATTTTTGTACGAGGCGAGAAGGCAAAGGGTTACGAATTAAAACAGCAGTATGCCCAGTAGTAAAAAAGAGGTATTTATCTCTCATAGTCATGGCATATTGACAAACAAAAAAAAATTAGCAAAATAATAGTTAATACCGATACATGAGGATACATAAACATGCCTGAGTTACCTGATTTGGAAGTTTTTAAAATTAATGTTTTCAATAAGTTAACGTCAAAACGGCTTATTGGGCTTGATGTATTTAACCAAAGAAATGTAAACAGCGCACAAACCACATTAGTTGGCGAATTAAAGGGGCGGGATCTTGCAAGTATCAATCGCATAGGCAAAGAATTGGTTTTTGATTTTGGCGATAAAAAAATAGTTGCCGCTCACCTGATGTTAAATGGTGAAATGTCTATAGTTGATGAGGTCGATGTTGGTAAAATAAGTTACAAGATTTTTGCTTTCAATTTTGAAAAGGAATCGCTGGTATTCAGGGATATGGGAGGCTTATGTACCATCAAATATATGCCAGCGATGCATAAAACACCCGATGCTTTCGATAATACTTTTACCTTGGAATATTTTTTAAATATTGCTCATAAAAAGCCGCGTGTTAATGTAAAGGCTTTTTTGATTGACCAAAGTACCGTAAAAGGGATAGGCAATGCGTATGTCGATGAAATCCTTTGGGCTGCCCGCGTCTCTCCCCATTCCATAGTTGGTAAAATTCCCGATGATATTCTTGCTGCGCTGTATACAAGCATTGGTTCTGTTCTGAGGAACGCAATAGAATCGATAAAAAATATTTCCCCTGACATTATATCGGGCGAAGAAAGAAGCTTTCTAAAAGTACACAATAAAAAAATCAAGAAGACAGAAACGGGTTATCCTATAATCATTGAAAGGATAGCATCAAAAATTACCTATTACACTGAAGAGCAAGTGTTGTACGACTTGTTTCATTAGATTGTGTTTGCCAAAATAATTGGGAATGTCTTTTTCCTAAATCTGATGGAGGAATTGATTGGAAACAAATAACTGCCATTATAATTATAGGAGTAGAAGATACCCATGAATAAAATTTTTACTGTAAATGAATATGTTCCCGATTATCTGGTTACACCCGGCGAAATACTCGAAGAATATCTTAAATATACAGAGCTTTCTCAAGCTTCGCTTGCAGAGCGGACAGGTCTGTCAAAAAAAACTATAAATGAGATAGTTAAAGCAAAGTCTGCGATAACAGCTGAAACCGCATTAAAATTTGAGAGAACGCTTGGTCGCCCTGCGCATTTTTGGAGTAATCTTGAACGTCAATATCAAGAAGACAAAACAAGACTTGCTGATAAAATCAAAATGGAAGAAGAACTTCATTGGCTTGATATTTTCCCAGTAAAAGAAATGGCTAAAAGGGAATGGATAGAACCATTCAAGGAAAAAACTCAACAACTTATTGCACTATTACGATTTTTTGCCATTGCTACTCCGGCACAATGGGAAAAAATATGGATTCGTAATTTACTTGTGGCGTTCCGAAAAACAGAAAAATCCAAAAAAGATATGGCAATTATTTCTGCTTGGTTACGTAAAGGTGAAATAGACGCACAAGAACAACAATGCGCAAAATATGATAAACAAATGTTTCAAAAAAGCCTTTATGAAATTCGCAAACTTACATTAGAAGATAAAAACCCATCAATAATTGTACCAAAATTGGAATCTATATGTGCCGCTGCCGGTGTTGCAGTTGTCTTTGTTCCTGCATTACGCAACCTTGGTATTTATGGTGCAACACGCCGGTTTAATGACAAGTATATAATGCAGTTAAGTTTATTTCGTAAAAGTAATGACGAAATGTGGTTTACAGTTTTTCACGAGGCTTGCCATATTATCTATCATTCTCGTGATGAACTTTTTTTTGAAGGGAAAGGAGTAGATAATCAAAAAGCAAAAGAAGATGAAGCCAATACCTTTGCAAGCAATCTTTTAATACCGCCAGAACAGTTATCACATTTTCTTACATCTGGATTAACACCAACGTTACAGCAAATTAGAAGATTTGCTGCAAGTATAGGTATTGCTCCCGGTATTGTTGTCGGCAGATTACAGCATGATGGAATATTACAAAGGAGTTGGGGAAATGACCTTAAAGAAAGATATGAGTGGGTGGGGAATTGATTGTCCCTATAAATTGAAAAAATATAAAACAGTTTAAGTGTTATGAATTTTCCTCCGTCTCATCTCCCGATAGCCCTTGTATTGGAGCGCATTTTTTATAATCCTCTTCCCAATACAGGCTAATAGCTTTTAACAACAGTTAAATGCTGCAATTCACAACTGCTTCCTTCGATACATTCGAGAAAAGGCATTGCAGCGGAAGATTGCTCTGAATCACTAAGCGCATTCATTGCATCATCCATTGTTTCCCACAAGACTATATCTGCCCAAGTGTCGTCTTTCTTAATCAATTTTCTGCTAATGTAGCCTTTTTTCAAAGATAGAAAACCTGCATTTAATTCATCAGAGGTGGTTAAGAACTGCTGCTCGGGAACCCCTTCTTTAAGCTTATAAAAAACCAATTCAACAACATTAGCCATTTCAAAATCCTTTCAATGTTATAATAAAAAACTACTTTTTAGCTATTTCCGTAACGCTTGTTACCAGCCCTGCAAGGTTTTGTATGTCCGATGGAATTATAATTTTTGTGGCCTGGCCATCGGCAACTTTTTGCAGCGCTTCAAGGCTTTTCAGCTTTATCAGGGCTCCGTCTGCATTTACAGCCTTTATCATGTTAAGACCGTCCGCCGTTGCTCTCTGCACATTCAGAATCGCCTGCGCTTCGCCTTCTGCTTCGCGGATGGCGGCTTCTTTGGCTGCTTCTGCCTGAAGAATTACTGCTGCTTTTTCAGCCTCGGCTTTTAAAATAGCAGATGCTTTCTGCCCTTCTGCAACAAGAATTGCGCTCTGTTTTTCGCCTTCTGCTTTTAGAATCGATTCGCGGCGTTCGCGTTCTGCGCGCATCTGCTTCTCCATCGCTTCCTGAATGCTTCTGGGCGGGGCAATGTTTTTTACTTCTACACGGTTTACTTTTATCCCCCAGGCATCGGTGGCATCATCAAGCACTGTGCGCATCCGATTGTTGATCATGTCGCGGCTTGTCAGCGTTTCGTCAAGTTCCAGTTCGCCGATGATGTTTCTTAACGTTGTGCTTGTCAGATTTTCAATGGCGCTCATGGGATTCATTACACCGTAAGCGTAAAGCTTGGGATCTGTAATTTGCAGATAGATAACGGTATCGATCATCATTGTAACATTGTCTTTGGTGATTACCGGCTGAGGGGCGAAATCTGCGACTTGCTCCTTGAGGGAAACTCTGCTCGCTATGCGGTCGATAAAAGGCACCTTTACATGAAAACCCGTGCTCCATGTTGAGTTGTACGCGCCTAAACGCTCAATTACAAATGCGTTTGATTGTGAAACGATCCTGACATTGCTGATAATAATTATCAGAATAAAAAACACCAACACAATAATAACATAAGACATAAAATCCTCCTTAAAATATATTTACCTGATTTACAGGTTTAAATAATTATTTTAATCGCCCGGCAACGCACGCACAATGGCAATTACGCCTTCTATCCTGAGTACTTCGCATTTTGTTCCTTCTGGAATTGCCGAGTTGTTTTCGGTACGCGCCGACCATATTTGCCCGTTAATTTTTACTTCGCCTTTATCGAATTCCCCTATTTTTTTTATAACCAGAGCGTGCATTCCGGCAAGGCTGTCAACATTTGTTTTTTCTTTTCCAATTTTGAGTTTTTTTACAACCAGAGGGCGGGTAAAATAAAGCAATGCTCCCGAAATTGCAAGAAAAATTAAAAACTGATACGGAAGGGCTATGCCCGACATTGATATGAACACCATAATTACGGCGGCTATGGCAAACCAGATCGTATATAGACCAAGTGTGAAAATTTCAATTAAAGCAAAAACTACAACCAGCGCTACCCATATCCAGCGCGGTGAAATATAACCAAAATCAAACAACATATTTTAGCATTATATAGTATAAACATATTGCCGTCAAGGATTGAATTTTGTTTAGCACATTGTTAAAGTTAAAATATGCCTGTTCAACTGTCTCCGTATCGGCTGCGAAAAGCGCGGGAAATATTTAACTATTTTAATATATTTAACGCCATCTCATGGAATTTACTTGTAGGGGTTATCATTACTCTTTTTGCCCTGCGGCTGGGCGCTTCTTCGACATATATCGGGCTTCTTAGCGCTTCTTTATACATAGCTTTATTCTTTCTTCCTCTTGGGAAGATTCTTGCAAGGCGTTTTTCCATAATCAAGATATATGGGTTTGCCTGGGCAGCGCGGTCAATTTGCATGATTATGGCGGTAGCTGCTCCTTTTCTTGATCATTACGGCCGTCGCGATTTAGCTTTGCTTTTTATTCTGCTGGGAGTTTATGCTTTTCATTTCTTCAGGGGTGTTGGAATGATTGGCAATAATCCTGTTTTAAACCTGCTTGCCGCAGGGCCTGACAGGGGGAGTTATCTTACTCAAATTCAAATTGTTAACGGAGCCATTGGAATGTTCGGCAGTTTTCTTATGGCTATGGTTTTGGGTATGGAGCCGCCAATATTCATTTTTTCCATTCTGCTGGGCGCTGGAGTAGTTACTGGTGTAATAAGCGGATATTTAATTAAAAAAGTACCGGAACCGCCAGGCGAGGAAAATGGTCAGATAAAGTTAATTGACGTATTCAAGGATGCTTTTTCTCAAAGCAGCCTGCGGCGGTTTATGATCATACTGTCTTTTGTTGCTATAGTGTCCGGTGTTACGCGAACATTTGCAGTTGTCTATGCCCGTCAGGTTTTTGAGCATAACGATGGCCTTGTTTCGCTTTACTCTGTTTTTGGCGGTCTTGGTTATCTGATGATTGGGTTAATTATTAAATTCCTGGTAGACCGTATCGGAGCCAAGCCTATTTTTATTGTGTGCATGATAACAGGGCTTGTAAGTATAATGCCTGTTATTTTCTTTCCGCAATCAATCGTCGGCAATGTAACCGGAGCAATTCTGTTTCTTGCATTTCTGTTTTTTATGTTGAATTTTGGTTTTCTTGGTTCGGAAGGAATTGCTCAAACATATTTTATGGCGCTGGTTCCTGCGGAGAAAATGCTGAATTTTGGCATTGTTTACTATTTGTGTTTTGGCGCTGCGGGTGCGGGCGGTTCGTTCTTGGCGGGTCTTTTACTGGATTTATTTTATTTCTTGGGATTTTCACCTTTTGTTTCGTTTAAAATTCTTTTTGCTTCGCAAATCATACTTACAATAATTGCGATTATGCTGCAAAAAGACCTGAAATCTCTCGGTTCCTTGCCGCTGAAAGGCGCACTTGAAGTAATATTTTCGTTTAGAGATCTTCGCGCCATTAGCCTGATGGACAAGCTGGACAAAACGCAGGACTCCAAAGAGGAAGAAATTATTCTTAGTGCGTTATACGACACTCCTTCGCAGCTTTCGGTAAAAAGTTTACTGGAAAGGACACGTTCGCCGCGGCTTGTAACACGGCTGGAATCTATCAGGGCGCTTGAAAAACTGCATACTCTCAGCAAAGAAGCGGAAAAAGCATTGATTGATGATGTTACAAATAATCAGTTTACTACAGCTTACATTTCCGCCCGTATACTTGGGAAGCATTGTTGCACAGACGCTGTTCCTCTGCTTAGGGAGCTAACTGCTTCTACCGATTATATGCTGGCAGGAGAAGCAATGATCGCCCTTGCAAAAATAAAGGACAAAGAATTCCGCATCCAGATTGAAAATATAATTCTTAATACGCAGAATCCACGGTTAATGATAATGGGCGCTGAAGCTCTTGGCCTGTACCGGTGCAGCGATTCGCTTCTTGTCATACTGAACATTATGCGAAAAGCTGACCCTTATTTGTACTTTAGGGATGAGGCTGTTCTTGCCATGGCTGCAATTCTGGGTACCCAGCGCCAGTTTTACCCTGTACTTGTTCGTTATACATCGGATAATTCTCTTGCGGCTGCTCTTGGTATGGATGAAGCGGATGCCGCTTTGGAATATTGTAAATCCATCATGACCGGAAGAAAAAGGAGCGGGAATAAACATAATTCAGAAATTACTGCCAATATTGAAAAATTTCATTCAATAGTAAAAAAATATATGGAAAACAAGGATGGCGCAGAATTATCAAATTGGATTATAAATTTTCCCAAATCCAATAATGTTATTAAAACTGTTTTTGCAGAAGCAGTTCTTGATGAAGAGCTTTGCGAATATAATTGCCTTCGCCTGTTAATTGTTCACTGGGCTGCTCATGAATTGCGGTTGTGGGTTGCTCTGTAAGTTTTTATTCGCAGGCGGGGTTCGTCATTTTACTTTATCAAAAGCCTGCGATAAATCATTGATTATGTCCTCGACATGCTCAGTCCCAATGGAAAGCCTTATACTGTTGGGTTTGATGCCGCAATCCAGCAGTTCTTTTTCGTCCATCTGGGAATGTGTGGTCGAAGCAGGATGAATAACAAGCGATTTAACATCGGCGACATTTGATACGAGCGAAAAAAGTTTGAGTTGTTCGCTGAAACGTTTTGCCTTTTCAGCATCGCCCTTGATCTCAAATGTAAAGATAGAGCCGGCGCCATTGGGGAAATACCTCTGGTATAATTTGTGATCGCGGTGATTCGGCAAAGAAGGATGATTCACTTTTTCAACCTGAGGATGCTCTTTTAGAAAATCTACAGTCTTTAGCGCATTGAAAACATGCCGCTCCATGCGCAGCGAAAGCGTTTCAACTCCCTGTAAAAAAAGAAAAGCGTTAAACGGCGAAAGGCAGGCGCCGCCATCGCGCAGCACTGTAGTTCGCGCTTTGACAATGTAAGCGCTGTTTTTTGCTGTTTCTGTGTATACAATTCCGTGAAAATTGGGGTTTGGTTTTGACAAACCAGGGAACTTGCCGTTTTGAGCCCAATCAAATTTCCCGCTGTCAACGATGATGCCGCCGATTGAGTTGCTGGTTCCGTTAATAAATTTGCTTGCCGAATGGACTACAATATCGGCTCCGCGATCTATCGGCGTTAACAGATACGGCGTAGGAAATGTGTTATCTGCAATAACAGGAATACCGTGTTTATGTGCAATTTCGGCAACGGCTTCTATATCGATGATGCTGGCATTTGGATTGCCGAGAGTTTCAAAAAATATTGCCTTTGTATTGGGTTTTATGGCTCGTTCAAAATTGGCAGGGTCGTGACCGTCAACAAATGTACATTCAACTCCCATATCTTTAAAAATATTCGAGAAACAATTGTATGTGCCGCCGTAAAGCTGCTTGTCAGCAATAAAGTGATCCCCTGCGCGGGTAATGTTCTGAATTGCGCAGGCGCATGCAGCCGCGCCGGAAGCCAAAGCCAGCGCGCCAACTCCCTTTTCAAGAGCGGCTATGCGCTGTTCAAATACATTGCATGTGGGGTTCATTATTCTTGTATAGATATTTCCAGGTTCAGTCAGCGCAAATCTGTCTGCCGCAGTTTTTGAATCGGGATACACATAAGCCGTGGTTTGATAAATAGGCACAACCCGTGAACCAGTATCGGTATCCGGCTTTTCCTCGCCTGCATGAATTTGAAGTGTTTCAAATTTATATTCTTTTGCCATAATTCGCTCCGTTACATCATTTTATAGAAAAGTCTTCTCAAGGTAAATAGCAAGCCCTTCTTCGGCATTGGAACCATAAATAAAATCCACCGCCTCCCGGATTTTCTCCCTTGCATTTGCCGGCGCAGCGGAAAAGCCAGCCAATTTGAACATTGGTAAATCGTTTTCTTCATCTCCAAAGGCAATCACTTCTTCCGGCTTAAGCCCTCTATGCTGCATCGCTATCTTTAAACCTTCGCCCTTAGAGACTCCTTTATTTATAACTTCCAAAAAAGTCGGAAAACTGCGAATAACATTAATTGTATCGCCAAAACGTTCGTACATTCTTTTACGAATTTCATCGTGCAGGGAAGGATCTGCTATATACATCCCCTTAATGCAGCCCTGTAATTTAGTATTGTTTTGCATTGCGGCATTGTTTTGCATTGCGGCGAGGCTCTTTAAATCTTTAACAACTGGAACAACGCCTGTATGCTTTTGATATAGTTCCGCTTCAGGGCCGTGCCTGTCAACTAACAGAGCTTCCCATCTTTGTTCCGGATCTTCTTCTCCGGTTTTGGGCGAAATCCCCGCCGGTAAATAAACTTGATAATGAACCCCCATACCGCGTGCTATGTCAACTCCAAAATCTACCACATCCATGCCAATTAAGTTGGCGTACAATATTTTACCTGAAGGCACATCTGCAACTTCCGCGCCGTTAAAAAAGACCATTGGCCCTTCTGCGCCCATGGCATCCCGGTATTTTTCCGAAGCTTCAATTGCTCTGCCTGTTGCGATAATAATTTGCATCCCGCTGGAAATTAGTTTTTTTATGCAAACACGTGTGCGTTCGCCCAGAACTGCATCCGGCAGCAGAGTAGTGCCGTCAAGATCTATTGCCAGCGCTTTGATTTTACCGGGAATCATATCCTTGTTTTTGTTTGTCATTTTTATTTCTCTTTAGTATATTCTTGCATAATATGTACATCCCGCCGGGGAAGAGGAATGTGAAGCCCTGCAGCCTCATTTTTTTCCTTGATAATTTTATTTGTTTCCCAATATACATTCCAGTAATCCTGGATAGATGCCCATGCGCGGATGGTTATCTGTACCGAGCTGTCACGGATAGACTGAAGAATAACCTGAGGGGCAGGTTCTTTTAAAAACCTTGGTTCCGCCGCAATTATATCTTGCATTACCTGAAAAGCAGTATCTACCGAATCCGAATAATCAATACCGATGGAAAGTTCCATGCGGCGTTTTCCGTTTCTGGTATAATTTTTTAGAGGGCTTCCCCATATACTTGAATTGGGCGCGGAGACATAAATACCGTCTGGTGTTTCCAGAATCGTTGTAAACAAATTAATTTCCTGCACAGTACCGCTGTAGGAACCGAACTCAATAAAATCTCCTTTCCGGATGCATCCCTGGAAAAGCAAAATTATACCAGATGCAATATTCCCAAGGGTGTCTTTTAGCGCAAGCCCAACTGCAACACCGGCAGCGCCCAGAATGGCAAGCAAGCTTGCAGTGTTAACGCCAAAGATGTTAAGGATCATAATTATGCAGATAACAAGAATCCCATAACGAACCAGCGCTCTTAGTACAGAGCTTACAGTGCCGTCAACCGGCAGTTTTGACGAATCGGCTCTCCTGATGAGTTTCTGCATTCCTTTGGAAACGCTAATGCCAATAACGAGAACCAGCGCTGCCATAGCCGCATTTTTAGCAATTACCAGTATGTTGACGGAATGAACTTCCCAAAGATTTAATAAATCCTGCCCCATTGTTTTCCCTTACTAAGTATATACTGTTTTTATGCGCTATTATCAATGGGGCAGTCAGGCAGGCTTAGCCTTTGGCTAAGACGCTCTTTGCTTTCTTAATAATTCCTCTTCGCTTTCTTCTTCGAACTGTTTTGTATAAAGCCTGAAATAATGCCCTTTTTGAGCCATAAGCGCGCTGTGCGTTCCGCGTTCAATTATTTTTCCGTTTTCAACCACAAGAATAATATCCGCGCCGCGAATGGTAGAAAGCCTGTGGGCAATGACAAAACTGGTGCGCCCTTTAAGCAATGTGTGTATGGCTTCCTGTAAAAGCATTTCCATTTCGGTATCGATTGAACTGGTCGCTTCGTCAAGAATAAAAATTCGCGGGTCGGCGAGAACCGCCCGTGCGAAAGAAATCAACTGCTTCTCGCCGGTGGAAAGTTTGTCCCCGCCTTCGCCGACTTCGGTATCAAAACCTTTTTCCAGTTTGGCGATAATCTTGTCCGCGTGAACGATGCGCGCCGCTTCTTCCACTTCTTCATCAGCAGCATCAAGCCGCCCGTAGCGGATATTTTCCCTGATGGAACCGGAAAAAAGGTGCGGGCTTTGCAGCACATAGCCAAAGGCGCTGTGCAGCCAAAGCTGGCTCCGCTGCCGGTAATCTTTTCCATCGACGAGTATTTCCCCGGCAGTGGGTTCAAAGAAGCGGCACACAAGATTAACAAGCGTAGACTTACCGGCACCGGTTTCGCCTACAATAGCGGCATACATTCCCGCAGGAACATGCAGGTTAAAATGTTCAAGCACATTCTCGCTGCCGTCGGGATAGCGGAATGTCACATCACGGAACTCTATGTCCCCCGTGATAGGCTCCCAGTTTTCTTTTTTGGGTGAAAAAATATCGCCGTACTTTTCAATTACATCCTGTTTGTCAGTAATGCCCGGGCTTTGTTCCAAAAGACCGCTTACCCGCTCCACATTTGCCTGCGTAGAAACAAAATCGGTAAAAATTCTTGCAATGTTTTGAATTGGCCAGAAGAACCCTCCGGCATATTGAAGAAATACGGCAAGTATTGAAAGGTCTGCGCCCAGTACCAGAATTTCCCAGCCGCCGTAACTTAAAACAGCGGCAGTTGCAAGAGAACCAATAAAAAGAGTCAATGGAATAAAGACAGAACGAAGCCGCGCCATGCGGTTGGCATTGCCCCGGTATTCTCCGGTAATCGCGGAATATTCGGCAAAGCTTTGTTCTTCCGCATTAAGTACTTTTACGGTTCTGGCTCCCGTGATGCCCTCATTCATGGCTCCTGTCATTTTGGAATTTAATTTACGCATAACACGGTTTACCGAAAGAATCCGGCTTTGAAAAAACCATGTTATCAGCGCCAAAACCGGTATCGTAGCGCAAACGATAATAGCCAGTTTCCAGTGAACAAGAAACATGGCGATTACCGCTCCAATGCAATAAAAAGCAGACCATGTAAAATCGATAAGCCCCCATGCGACAAGGTCTCCAATGCGGCTTGTATCGGAATTGGTACGCGCCATCATGTAGCCTACGGGAGTTTTGTTGTAGTAGGAGAGGCTTAAGTTTTGAAGGTGGTTAAAGACGGCATTTCTAAGATTGCGGCTCATTCCTACTTCTGCGCGAAGCCCCAAAGCAACAAAAGTGTTTACGTTTAATGCCTGAATTATCACCAAAAATACGGTAAACCCAATGAGGAACCAAATCCCCTCCGCATTTCGGGGCTGTATATTATGCTTAATCGCGTAACCCAATAACAGAGGGAAGGCAATATCTATTATGGCTACATTTAACATTAGTAATGCGCAGCGTATCAGGTTTTTCTTTTCGCTTTTAAAAAACGGGAACATCTTTTTCCATATACTGAATGACATGGGTTTGTTATAGTCAAAATCTTCATAATCGGCCATTTTATACTCCTTTGCCGGTGCCAGCGGATATTTTGTTGGGCATTTCATCGGGTGCCCCGCCTGGCACTCCGGCTGGCAGCCCGGCGGATTGCATTTCATAAATTCTGCGGTAAGCGCCTTCCCGCCGGACAAGTTCCTGATGAGAACCTAAATCTTCCATTGTCCCGTCTTTCAACACCAGTATTTGGTCCGCCTGCATAAGGCTGGATATACGGTGCGAAATAATAATAACCGAACAAGCCGGGCTTGACTCATCGTTAATACGGCGCTTCAAAGCCGCCCGTATCCGCGAGTCTGTTTCCGTATCCACTGCGGAGAGGCTGTCATCGAAGATCATCACCGGCGCGTTGCCTGCAAGCATACGGGCGATAGCCACCCTCTGTTTCTGCCCTCCCGAAAGCGTAACGCCGCGCTCGCCGATTACCGTGTTGTAACCTTCCGCAAAACCTTCGATGGTTTCATGCACCATTGCCGCCGAAGCTGCGCTGTGCAGTTCTGCCTGTTCAAGGCTTCCGTGTGCTGCGCTGATATTTTCGCGGATTGTCTTTGAAAAAAGGAACGGCTCCTGAAGGCAAAGGCCGATGTGCCTGCGTAAATGAGAACGGGCAATTCTGCGTATGTCGATGCCGTCTATGGTAATTGCGCCACTCGTGCCGGAGCCGTTACTGTCCGGTAAATCATAAAGGCGGCTTAACAGATGAACCAGCGATGACTTTCCCGATCCGGTTGCGCCAAGGATAGCCAAAGTTTCGCCGGGTTTCAGCGTAAAAGAAATATCGCGTAACACAGGCTCTCCGCTGCCGTAGGCAAAAGTAACATTGCTAAAACAAATCTCTCCCTTTATTTCAGGATAGAGCGCATCGGGCGGATCTGTTTCCGGTTCTGCGGCAAGCACCTCGCGGATACGATTCGCCGCAACGAGAGTTTTTGACAAATCAGAAAGAATCCGCCCAAGCTGGCGGATGGGCCAAATCATCCAGTTGCAGTAGGCATAAAACGCAATGAATGTTCCGGGGGAAAGTTCTCCCTGTACACTGCGAAAAACGCCCGCCGCAACGACAGCCGCCAACTGCAGCCCGCTAAGCAAATCTCCCGCCCCCCAAAAAAGCCCCAGCATCTTGCCGATTTCGATCCAGATATTGGCGTAAGTCTTTGTCTTTTCTGAAAATTTTTCCATCTCATGCGCTTCCCTGCCAAAGGCGCGGACTACCCGCACTCCGGTATAATTTTCCTGAGCGGCAGCCTGCATAATCCCTTCGGCAACATCAGCTCTGGCAAAGTTTCGGCTAACACGGCGGAAGTACAGTATCGAAAAGACAAGAATTGCCGGAATAAGGGAAAGGGCTATAAGCGACATAAAAACATCCATAGAGAACATCATTGCCACGGCGATTGCAAATATACAAACAGTCCGCATAAGTTCGCTTAAATGGTTTTGGATAAAGCCGCGTATATTATCTACATCGGTAGTACATCTTTGAATAATATCGCCAGTCTGGCAGCTTACATGCCAATCCCACGGCAGTTTCTGAATGTGCGCATAGAGCGTGTTCCATAACCTCCACGCGATAGTCTCGCCGAGTTCAAGCCCTGTGTAATTGCGGATCAGATTGAAAATCTCCGCCAGCAGCGCAATTCCTGCGATTAAAATTGCGCATATCCAGAGCTTTTCGCGCAATAGCGAAAGCCCGCCCATGTTTCCGGTTAAACGTAAAACAAACTCAGGCGCGTCAAGCGGCGCGCTTCCAATCACCGAATCGATTGTGCAGCGGATTACTTGCGGATTTATCAGTGAAAAAGCTACCGTCCCCAATGTTGCGGCGCAGCATAAAAAAAATCTTAATTTTCGGTCTTTCGCGGCGGAAGCGATCAATCTGATTCTTCCGCCATTCCCGCGAGCGGGACCTTTCGCCCTACGGGCTCGGCGTTTCATTGGCAGTATCATTATATTATCTCCAATTTTGTGGGAATTAAACATGAATAAATGAACAAAATTGTTCACGAACATACAATTCCCCTGTAAACTTACCCCAAGTATTAAAACCGGGCATTACTAACGAGAAAACCGCGTGTTCGACTTGTTATTACCGTGGAATGGATTCTGGGTGAATAGAATCAGGAGGTTGGGCATCCGATGGGAGCCAGCCGAGTGCGGCTTTAGTTTTTATGAAAAACCCTTGTCATTTATGTATCCTCCTAATAAAAAAAATCGCTATTTGTTTCCCTGACCATTTTTGTTATAAATAAAACGATCAGCCAATGTTTTTGACTATAATTGTTTTTTGAAAATATGTCAATAGGTATTTTTAACAGAAAAACTTTCAACTTTTAATCTTTGCGTAGCGACGGATTTTGTAAAACATGCCTTCTGTTCCGGTACCGCCATTTTCGATTGAGAATTGTTATACGATTGTTTTTTCGTGCCGTACATTCTGCAGCTCAATAAGTTCATCTATTTGCCTGAGTACAAAGTCCTGAAACTCCGGATACAACTCATTAAATAAACTTGTAATACGTTCTGTTTTTTCTTCAGAAGTGCTGTTGAACATGCGCCCCTCGCCGGTAAGCAGCCAATGTTTGTTGACAGAAAAAGCGCTGGAAATAAGGTGGACAAGACGCTCTTTTACTTCATTATGCCCCAATTCAATATCTGCCAGATAACCATTGGATACGTATACAGCCTTGGCAAAAGCTCTTTGGGATAATTTTAAGGCGGACCTAAGTTCTCTGATTCTCTCATTAACCGTCATATTATCCTATTCTATTTTCTTTATAGATAACATGTTATTAAATAACATATTATTGTTTTTTTGCTCGCCTATCAAGCAAAAATCATCATTATTTGTAATTATATTAAGATATTATCTTGACAATTGCTCGAAAATGAGATATATTAAGGTCGTATTGGAGCGTTTATGTTAGAGCGATTAAAACTTAGTCATTTACAATATGCTTTCGCAAAACTAACTGAAAATAATCAGTTTTATGTGCTGGGAATTGCAGAAGGGCTTAAACATGCTCAAGGAGTGAAAACAGAAAGATTAAACATTCAAACGCCGGATGGTTTTATAAGAGGCGAGTCGGTTTTTGACAAACAATCATCAAAGCGGAAAAACTGCCCTTGAGGGTAGAAAATATTAAGGAAAGGTTTGTTAAATGGAGGTTTTTTATGAAGAAAAACTTGTTTTGGTCGGTGACGGTTTGCGCATTGATTGGATTTGCGCTTACCGGTTTCGCATCGTGCAGTGATGCGGATTCTTCTTCCAGTGATGGTAAAAAAGGCGGCGGAAGTATAACACAAAGCGGGAAAGGCGCTAATGTTACTGTAAACGGTCAGGATATAAAAATGATTGTTGGTTCGACTGGTTCTGCCAGTTCGAGTGTTGCAAGGGAAAGAACAGCGCTCTTAACCCAGGTTCCAATGACCATTTACCTGCAGCATGGCGATACTGTTTACGAAGCGTCCGGCTACAAGGAAGAGGCTTCGGGCTGTTTCTCGGTCTCGTTTGAATCAGACGATGGTATAATTTATCAGTTCGACGGAAACATGAAAACTGACGGTTCTGTAGAAAACGGTATTTTCATACAAAAAACCAAAACAAACGGTGATTGGGAAGTATACGTGGAAGAAGTAGAGCCTGCCGATGTTTCTGTTGATGGTTCAGCAGGTGACTTTACAAAGGGCGGTCTTCCTGCTTCGATGCAGGGAACATTCACCATGGGTTACGGAGATGTAGCCATTTGCAGTGCTTTTAACTTGTCTTATTTTGATCCTGAATTCGCCTTTGCAGGCTATTCAACAACATCTTTTTTGTCTGTGACAAAAGTCAATGACACAACCTACGATATAATTGCAGCATCTCCGGCAATTTCAGCCGAATATGAGGACGGTGAACTTTTATGGTTTGAAATATCTCCGCCGAATTTGATTAAAACACGATTTCAACTTGACGGTAATACCATGAAAATATGGTTGTACACCAATGTACCTTGGGAGGAATTTGATTATACTTTTGCAAACGAACCGGGTTTGGATGATTATAACGGAGATACATCCATACTCAATGGTTATACGCTTGAGCCTGAGAGCTTAGTTACTTTAACGAGATCATAATTTTCAGCAGGGGGCAGCAATTGCTGCCTCTTGCGTACCTTACCGTAACACCTTTACTTTTACATCGCCAATCATTGAACGTTCTGCGGTGGTGTCTCTGTTTCCTGTGTATTCGACGCTTACCTGCGGGGCCGCTGCCCCCTGACCTGGAGAAATTCGGGCGCGGTAATAAACCTGGTTTTCCCAGCGTAAGGTTCCTTCAAGAATAATGACATAATCTCCGGCAGGAACAGCCTTACCGTTAATATCTGTACCGTCCCATTTGTAGGTTAACATCCCTGTTTTGGGTGTGGCTTCCGTTAATGCATCTACCTGCGCTTTGGTCATGGCGGAAAGATTTGATTGTTTCACCCACAATGGAATTGAGGTTTCTCTCTGTTTCCAGCCGCCGTTTGCGGTATATTTGGCAGCGTAAAGCGTCTTTACATGTTTGCCCTGAGCATCTTCT